>Ga0182743_1000106_pt1 | contig 147580 bp, 136 predicted proteins | sample eDN3rd30CKraftOP_FD_128522 | JGI IMG/M metagenome (GOLD analysis project Ga0182743, IMG submission 128522) | Enriched Organic Plus compost microbial communities from Emeryville, California, USA - eDNA 3rd pass 30_C Kraft OP (version 2) (version 2) ...
TCGGCTTCGCGCAGGATCCGAACGATCTGCTCATCGCTGTATCGCGTCTTCTTCATTTGCCTCTCGCTATCGAAGAGGCCATTGTCTCAAGTTACCTTGGATCGAAAAAGCCGGGACAGGTCATTACTAATAGTTCGAGATTAGAATGCACGCCTGACTTACGGTCTGGCGACGCTGCAGCGGGAGCCAAGTGGTTACATACGGAGTATCGCAATTTCCGGTGATCCGATTCAACCACCGCCGGCGTTGATTTAGCTTCTTTCTTCGGGACACTCAAGAATTAAAACTACCGACCGAAGAGCAGGCTACGCGTGGGACTTCGCGCAACGCCTTCGCATCCTATCAGCTTTGAATAAAGCCAATGTTTGGCTTTGGATTTTAGCCTTAGCTGGGCCTCTTCTGTCCAAGGTACAAAATACTTGCCCGATTTACAAGGGGTGTTTGTAACTTACTTACCATTCTGGTTTTTGTAACGCGGATCTGACGGCGCATAACCCCTATTTACGCGGCCGCCACTTTTCTATCGTCCTACACCGCATATAGATTTCTCGCATGGGATTCTAATAAACTATCTTACTTCCGGGGTCGAAAGATCCGTACTTGGACTACTGTGTTTCTACCTGTGGTACTCGCTCTCTACACGATTAGCCACTATTCCGTTTACCGCGAGTATATGCATAACTACGACGCGATCCACGCGCCCGAAGCGGGGTACCTATTATTCATTGAGGCCAGTAGGTACGTACCAGAATTAGGGAATAAGCTGGGTCCATCTAGGATTTGAAAAATACGTTTATTTTGATGGCACGGTAATTGGAGATTGGTTTGGGCCCGGACGCTATCGCAACATGGTTAGGTGCATAGAACAAACCTATCGGCCGTTCCCCCGCCCCAATGCGAGAATACTTGGAATATAGCGGGGCCCGAATGCTAGCCGTTTCTTTAAAAAAGATATCCGAGTTTTAATCCTGCCGAGTACCTTCAAAAATTCGATATACTAATTGAACAACCGGGTGGCTTTCCATTGTGCCTTAAGACACCTGAAACATCCTCACGACTAACTTCGTTGCCCGGGTAATCGAACTACGGCCCAGAGCACAGTCAAGGAAATAAGAAAAAATAGCAAGGTGTTATTGCGGTTTAGCATCACTTGTGAAAAGCTTGATATAGCGTACCCTAAAATGAGCGAAGCTCCACATACAGCGGCAACTCTCCGCACCGGATCCCCCGCCCGCAGCCGACGGCCAAAATAAACTAATGCCGTAAACAAAAGCAGCAGAAGAACAGCAAGCCCAGTAGCCCCATTGAACACCCATACTTCGAGGTAAGTATTGTGGGTGTTCGCCATCTTAATTATCACATCTGAAATTTGCCCCGTCTCCACGAGCCTGTGCTGCTCGTCCTCGTAATCTTTGTAGCCCCACCCTAACCAAGGCTTCTTAGGAATAATCAGTGATAGCGACTTGTACATTTCGAAGCGATAACCGAGAGACGTGTTTGGGTCTCCGGCGCGATATCTCTCAATATCTGAGTAGGCGATCGCAATTCGCTCCTCAATGACGGGTACTGTGCTTACGACCGTTCCAGCCGCCACTACCAATGCCACCAGTACGACCAGCATGTATTTGATATTTCGCCGCGAGACATAGGCGAATGCAAAAACTAACACTATCGCGGGTAGAGCTATCCATCCGCCTCTGCTACCTGAGGCCATGGAGACATAGACGCCAGATACGCCTCCAACGGCTAGTGCCAAACGCCCATGCAGGCGAAAAGATCGAGTGTCTTTGGGAAGTCCAATGACACCCGCAATACAGAAAACGCCCATCATCAACCCGATGTTCCCGAATTGGATCACACCGGTGGACCCCATCGCGCGCTCGTATTCCAACGCATGCACCTGCCAGACGGTAACCAAGGCAGCCGATGCACACCCCACGACTAACCCAGACCATACCCATTTATAGTTAGGCGGGCGTGCGATAAGTAACAATAAAATCGGAATCGCCATTAGGTAACGGCTTATCAGGTCCAGACTTCTGCTGGGGTTACCATGATAAAAATAGCCAAACACCCCGACGCCAAAGAAGGCAGCGAACAGCCACACTATAAATTTATCCTCTCGAGTCAACGAGACGGGCGAGCCACGCAGACAACGGTAAAGTCCAGCCAAGAGTAAGATCAGGGCACCCAGAGTGTATCCCCTCGGTACTGAAAGCATCAATGCGAAGAACAAAAAAACTCCGGTTGACACTGAGATGTCCAACCAGCGATCTGGCGGTTTCATGGCGGGAGTCGGTGACATATAGAGAAACGGTTGTTGGGCGCGCGGATTATAGGCGAGAGAATTAAGTAGCGTAGCATCAGACTTCGTTGGCAGACGGATAACTCTATTACAATTGCACCGCAAATATCATCTCACCACGGAGTGACTTCATTGAACCGCCCGCTTTCGCCCGCCATGGCCACGCATCTGCAGGAGCTCCCCGAATGGCGCTCGTTTATTCGCGCGGGCCAAACATCTTCGGTCGACACTGATGAACCGCGTATTTATGAAGCCGCTGGGCTGGCATTAGACGTTACAGGGCAAGTCAACTCTCCACAACTTGATCAAGCCGCGGAAGCCCTACTCAATGCCCGCAATTTCACTCTGTTTCGAGATAAGCTCCTCTCGGGCCAACCCATCAACACCACCGAAGAACGCGCAGCCTGGCACACCATGCTCCGGGCCCCCGCCCCGGTCGAGTCCGTCAGCGCCGAACGTCAACGCATGATCGAATTTGTACGCAAGGCGGACTCCGAGCGGCGCTGGCGCAATATCGTACATATAGGAATTGGCGGGAGTGACTGGGGCGTCCGTCTTACAGTAGGAGCATTCGGCTACGCAGGTATGTGGCGTCAAGTCCGGTTCGCCGCCAGCATTGACGGTCATGCAATCGAAGGGGCTCTGGCGGGCCTCGATCCGCATGACACCTTGATTGTGCTGGCCTCCAAATCATTCACGACCGCAGAGACTTTAGAAAATGGCAAACGCGCCATCGAATGGCAGCGCAGTGCCGGCGTGGCAGACCCATTCGCAAATGTGCTAGTCGTTACAGCGCGTCCCGATCTTGCAAAAGCATGGGGCGCTATGGAATCTCAAATTTTCCGCCTGTGGGAGTGGGTAGGCGGCCGATTCTCCCTGTGGTCCTCCGTAGGCCTCACCACCGCACTAGCGGTCGGCACCGACGTTCTGGCGGGTATGCACGCCGGCGCGTCCGCCATGGACACCCACTTTGCCACTGCCCCATTCGAAAGCAACGCCCCCATTCAGATGGCTTTGGCGGGACTCGTAAACCGCTGCGCACTAGGCTATGCCTCTCTCAATATCGCTCCCTACGATTTCCGCCTGGCCAACCTGGTGCCCTACTTGCAGCAGCTGGAAATGGAATCGTTGGGCAAATCCGTTGACTTAAACGGCGACCCTGTCAGCGTACCCACGGGTCCTGCCGTTTGGGGCATGCCGGGTACCGATGCTCAACACACTTTCTTTCAATGGCTGCACCAAAGCAGCGACGGCGCGCCGGTAGACTTTATTGTTTGTCAGGAAGCCGGCCACCACTGGCCAGACCACCATCGCAGCCTGCTGGCAAACTGCCTGGCTCAACGCGAGGCGCTGTTGCAGGGCAAGAGCTACGAGGAAGCTTTGAAGGAATGCCTCGCCTCCGGGGTTGAGCCAGAGAAAGCAAAATGGCTGGCGAAGCATCGCGTGCATCCCGGCGGTCGGCCATCAAACCTGATCGTTCTGCCTAAACTCACGCCATATACCTTGGGCGCCCTATTGGCGCTGTATGAACACAAGGTATTCGTTCAAGGCGTGGTCTGGGGTATTAACCCCTTTGACCAGTGGGGGGTGGAGTACGGTAAGGTGCTGGCCAAGGGCATTACCGAGGAACTTTCGGGCGGGAAGCCCAAAGGCAGCGTCGCGCACGATGCCTCGACAGCATACTGGGTCAACAAGTTCGCGGATTAACCTGTCTCCAACTATTATGTAGGTGTGCGGGCGTTGAACAATTCGGCAGGTGTCGACCCGAACTGGGCTTTGAATGCGGCGCTAAACGCCGAAAGGGTCTCATAGCCCGCAGCCAGAGCGACATCGGTCACGCGGTGCCCGTTTTCCAACATCGGCAGAGCCGCGAGCAATCTCAGCCGCTGCCTCCACTGACGAAAGCCCATCCCTGTTTCCTTGACGAACTGCCGGCTTAACGTCCTAGTCGATACTCCTAGGCGACTCGCCCACTGCTGGAGGTTTTTCTGCGAACGGGGATGCCCCTGCAAATAACGACAAATCGACTGGATGCGTTTGTCTCTCGGCAATCGGAGCATCAAATCCGCCTCAGGAGCAATCGCCAGCTGATCGAGCAAGACAGCTACTAGCCGGCCCTGCGGACCCTCGTCTTCATATTCCTCCGGGAAATAACTGAACGTACGTATTAACTCCCGAAGCAACGCGCTGACTTCGAGGACGCAGCACTTCGCCATCCGTGAAAGGACGGGGGCGTCGATGTAAAGACTGCGTATTTCTGCATCTTGAGAACAAAATACCCGATGCGGTATCAACGGGGGGATCCACACTGCCCAGTGTGGGGGGGCCACGAACCGGCCCGCTTCAGTCCACACGTCTAACACTCCTCTGGCCGCATACGAAAGCTGCACCCATGAGTGACTATGGTAACGGGGAATCAAAATATTAGACGCCGCTTCGACATGGCCGTACACAGGCCGTGGTAAATGCGCCAAACCATCCAAAAGATCTAACCGTCTTTTCATAGGGGTTTTGTCCGTTCAACGACAATTAATGGCCGATCTGCCTTAGCAAGAAGAATGAGCTTACCGTAATGTGTGATTTTTAGAAGAAGGATCCTAAATTATGTCGCGATTACGGCTGTTGTTCGACACTTTTACCATCCTGCTGATTCTTGTGGTTGCCGCCGCGACCTTCGCACCAGCTCACGGAGCCGGTGCCACCATTTTCGAAGGAGTTACGGCTGCTGCAATTGCGCTGCTGTTCTTTTTCCACGGCGCCAAGTTGTCGCGTGAGGCGATTATCGCGGGAGCTACTCACTGGCGCCTGCACCTACTAGTTTTTTCTTGCACATTCCTGCTTTTCCCATTGCTGGGTTGGGGGTTGCAGCCTCTCTTGCAACCACTTCTGGGAACTTCACTATACATAGGAGTCCTGTACCTCTGCGCCTTGCCGGGCACAGTGCAGTCCGCCATTGCCTTTACATCCATAGCCCGGGGCAACATCCCTGCTGCGGTTTGCAGCGCATCAGCGTCAAGCATCATTGGTATAGTGCTCACCCCCCTGCTCGTCGACCTACTACTAGAAGCAGATGCCCGAGGCTCCATCTCGATGCTTGACGCCATTTATGGAATCAGCAAACAACTGCTTATGCCCTTTATCGCGGGGCATTTGGCGCGGCCCTGGATAGGTGAATGGATCGACCGTAACCAGAGTTGGCTGAAGAATATAGACCAATGTTCAATACTCCTGGTGGTTTACACGGCGTTCAGTGCATCGGTCATAGGCGGTCTTTGGCGCACGGTACCTTTAGGTGCGATCTGCTGGTTAGCCGTCGTCTGCGTTGCATTGCTGGCCTTTGTTCTCGCCACAACAACTTGGCTTGCACGCACTCTCAGATTTTCGCGCGAGGACGAAATTACCATTGTCTTTTGTGGATCGAAAAAAAGCATGGCGACCGGGGTCCCCATGGCGCAAGTGTTGTTCTCCGGTGCGATGGCAGGACCCGCCCTACTACCGCTGATGATCTTTCATCAGATTCAATTAATGGTTTGTGCTGTGATGGCCCAACGATACCGGGCCCGCGAAACGACCTCGCCTATTCCAACAACAGTGTGAGAGCATTCCTTAGGAACATAGCGTCTTGAACATTCGATACAGGGTTACCTGCGCGATGCCCCCAAATAGAGGGGATGGACATCAGCCTCCCGCGCTTCAAATGCTCGAGTTCAAGACGGTTGTCGACCACAGGAAAATAAAGATCGGTATCTCCAGGAAGTAGAAGCGTATTCGCCTGAATGGCTTGTAACGCACGCTCGAAGTTGCCCTGGAATTGCCGATTTGCACTGATATCCGCCGCCTGCCAGGTATGGATGTGCGCCAGAAGGTTTTCAGGATCTCGCTTCAAAAAGCCCTCTTCCCAATACCGCACAAGGAAATCTTCCAGCGACCGGTAGCCTAGCGTGCGCCATGCTTCGTTGCGATAGAAGGCTTGGGACAGCGCCCATCCGGCGTAGATCCTCCCGACTGATCGAAGCGTACGTTCAACGCCGATTTCAGACACGGCATGTAGGGCTGTCTTAACGCCCTCCAAAAAAACGAAGTTATGCGGAGATACGCGCGCGGCACCGCATATCACTGCAAGCCGATCAACCTGGGCCGGGTAGAGACTGGCCCACTGATAGGCCTGCATCCCTCCCATCGACCAGCCACACGCAAGCGCCACTTTGTTTATTCCCAGCCTATCTGTGAGCAGTCGATGCTGAGCCATAACGTTATCGTATATGGTAAACAGGGGCCACGCGCCCAGGTATCTGAATGAGGAATTACTGGGCGATGACGACACCCCATTACCGAACATGTCCGGAATGACGACAAAATATTTATCAGTGTCGAACAGCCCCTCTGGGCCCAACATCCACTCTAATTCATGATGCCGAGCGCCAAAAGGTGTGTTGAGCAGTATGACGTTCGATTTGTCTTTACGCAGACGCCCATAGGTTCTATACGCTAAAACTAACCCCGGAAAAACGACTCCCGACTGCAACGGGAATTCGCCCAGCTCAAAAACATCGGTGTCGTCCGTGTCGCGCGCGAACGAGGAAGGCTTGGCGCTCACGACAAGCGGGCCTCTTCGGCGCTGATGCGCTCGCAAATTCCCTTGAGGTTTTCCAGTTTTTCAGGTGGCAAACCCAAGATGGGTTTTCTGGCCAAGCCGGCATCGCGGCCCACCAGCCTCATCGCCTCTTTGATCACAACAGGAAAGGAGCCGAACGCCCACGCTGCCCTAAGCGGGGCGAGTATGTCATTAATGCGGGTCGCTTCTTTCCAGTTACCGTCTTTGATCGCACTGTATTGAGCCACCACCAGCTTTGGAAACACATTGGCAGCGGGCGAGATGGTTCCATGTCCGCCGTGCATCATAAGGCTTTGAAAAATCGTATCTCGCCCCGAGAAGACGAGCGCACGACGGTTCGTCGTAAGCATATACTCCACAGCCTGAGTCAAGTCGCCGCTCGAATCTTTGACTCCGACGATGTTATCGAGCTCCATGCAGCGCATTAAGGTGGAAGGAAGCACGTTGACGCTGGTACGAGGGGGATTGTTGTACAACATGACCGGAAGCTTCGTAGCAGCAGCGACCGCCTTGTAATGTTCAACCAGCTCTTCCTGCGAGGGCTGCGCAAAAAACGGGGTAATGACTAAGGCAAGATCCACGCCAATTGACTCGGCGGCTTGGGTCAACTTCTTCGCGCCGATAGTCGTAATGGCGCCGGTTCCCGCGTAAATTGGCACACGTCGGTTTACGACCTCGGCGGTAACCTCTAGCAGACGAACGTGTTCATCATAGTCGAGCGAGAAGAACTCACCCTGGCTGCCTGCAACAGATATCCCATGAACACCGTTTGCAATGTAATCTTCGATAAGTTCTTTGAGGCGGCTTTCGTCGAATTTCTCGTCAGCGGTGAAAGGCGTTGCGACAGCGGGAATGACCCCAACAAAACCTGCAGTATTCATATGTATTTCTCCTGTAAATTAAATGCCAAGATATCTTTCGGCCAATTGGGCGTCCGCCTTGAGCGCTTCAGAGCCGCCAGACCACACCACACGTCCCTTTTCTAATATGTAGTGACGATCGGCGATTCGTGCCAGAGCGTCGACATTCTTGTCGATCACCAAAATTGACTGCCCTTGAGCTTTAAGGCGACTTAAACAACCCCATATTTCTTCTCGGATAATAGGCGCCAAGCCTTCGGTAGCCTCATCCAATATCAATAACTGAGGATTGGTCATTAACGCGCGGCCTATTACCATCATCTGCTGTTCGCCTCCGGACAGCAGTATCGCGGGATTATGCAAGCGCTCTTGCAGCCGCGGGAATAAGGCTAAAACCGACTCCAGGGTCCAGGGTTGCAGGTTATCCGAGCGATTGGCGGCAGCTGCAATGAGATTCTCACGAACCGACAGATTCGGAAACACCTGGCGTCCTTCTGGCACCAGCCCTAGACCGCGCTTGGCGATCCGAAAGGCAGGTAGACCGTTTATACGTTCACCATTAAGGTGTATATCGCCTGCTGTGGGTTTCAAAATACCCATAATAGAAGAGACGGTAGTTGTCTTTCCCATGCCATTACGGCCTAACAGCGTTACGACCTCGCCAGCCTTAATTTCCAGGTTTACGTCAAATAACACCTGGCTTTGTCCATAACCTCCCTGCAATCCCCGTACCGTCAGCATGCTGGTTCTCCTTCGCCGAGATAGGCCTTACGAACTTCGGGATTTAGCCGAATGGTTTCTGAATCTCCTGTTGCGATGCAGGCCCCCGAAACCAGAACCAGAATGCGATCAGCGAGTTTGAAAACTGCATCCATATCGTGCTCGATGAGAACAATGGAAATGCGGCCTTTCAATGACAGCAGCAGCGCGATCATTTTTTCGGATTCTTCTACCCCCATGCCGGCCATTGGCTCATCAAGAAGCAGAAGCTGTGGCTTCCCGGCCAGGGCGATAGCAATCTCCAATGCCCGCTTTTCTCCATGGGAAAGGCTGGAAACCAGAATATCGGCGCGGGCTGTCAGGCCCACCTCCTTAAGGTAGTTCCTCGCAGGTTCAACGAGCTCAGGATCGGTACTGGCGTTACGCCAAAAACGAAAACTGTGGCCGACCTGAGCTTGCACCGCCAGTATTACGTTCTGTAAAGCAGTGAATTCCGGAAAGACGCTGGTAATCTGAAACGAACGGCCAAAGCCTAGTTCTGCCCTTTGGTGCACTGAGAGCCGAGTGATATCTTCACCCAGATACAAGATTTGGCCCGAATTTGGCTGAAGCTCACCCGAGAGCTGGGCGAGAAGCGTGGTCTTTCCAGCACCATTTGGCCCAATGATCGCGCAAAGTTCACCCCGTGCGAGGTCAAAACTAAAATTATCAGTCGCCACAATTCCGTCGTAATGCTTCGCCAGGTTTCGCGCAGATAGAATCGGATTAGGCATGACTGTTCCTCCTTCGCATCTGACCCAGACTCCACTTGCTTTTCTTATCTGTACTCTGCTGGCGACTTACAAATAAGGCACCAAAAATTCCGCGTCGCGTATATAGCACGATCAATAGCAACAGAACTCCTAACGGCAATTGCCAATGCTGCGTATACCGCGAAAGCTCAGCCTCCAGAAACAGTAAAACGACTGCCCCTAACAAGGGACCGAACAGTGTGCCAATACCGCCCAGGATTACCATAATTAACAGTTCGGACGAACGCGTCCAGTGCACAATGGCGGGCGAAACGAACAGGTTCTGATTAGCTAGTAGAAAGCCTGCGATACCGCATATGACGCCCGACATAACGAAGGCGGTCAGCCGGTATCTAAACACGGGGATGCCGATAGATAACACACGCCTTTCATTGACCTTGGCGCCTCGAAGCACCATACCGAACCGCGAGTTCACCGCGCGGTTCAAGAAAAACAAGGTAGCTACCAGTACAAGGAAGACGACGTAATACAGCGTTAATGTGTCGCCGAGATCCACAACTGGGAACTGGCTGTTACCATAAACCGTCATTCCGTCCTCGCCACCATACTCATCAAGACTGGTTCCAAGAAAATAGAACATTTGCCCAAAACCCAAGGTGATCATCAAGAAGTGCAGTCCCGTGGTACGCAAGCAAACGAACCCGATCGCCAAGGCTATAAGTGCTGACGCACCAACGGTGACGCCAAGATGAATAAACCCATTATCGATGCCGTGATACGCGAGAATGCCCACGGCGTACGCGCCGATTCCGAGGAACGCGGCATGCCCGAAGCTGACCAGCCCGCCGAAGCCCAAAAGGAAATCCAGACTGACCGCAGCCAAGCCAAGAATCATCATGCGGATGGCTATATCCATGAAATAGGAGGCTTCCATCGAATGAGCAAGTATTGGCACTATTGCAAAACCAAGTAGAAGCACACTTATCACTACGCTACGCAAATTCATAGTCATCACCGCTATCTCAGTCGTGGAGGGAACAATCCCCGGGGTTTGAAGAACAGTACAGCGGCCATCGTTAAATAGATCATCATCGAAGCGATAGCAGGACCGGCAGTTTGCGCCCCTGATGCAGGTAATATCCACTCCAATATCGGGCCGAGAAATACCCGACCAAACGTATCCACGGCACCTATAAGGAGCGCACCGATAAAGGCTCCGCGAACAGAGCCCAATCCGCCAATAACAATGACAACGAATGACAGAATCAGAACCTTGTCGCCCATATTCGGCTCGACTGAGGCGGTTGGCCCAGCCATAACCCCCGACAGCGCAGCCAAGACGGCACCCAAGCCGAACACGACCGTGTATAAGAGTTGAATGTTGACCCCCAATGCACCGATCATGATTCGATTGCTGGCTCCGGCGCGAATTAATATACCTAGCCTCGTGCGACTGATTAGCAAGTAAAGAAGAACTGCAGCGGCCAGACCTACTACAACTATCGCTAGCCGGATGGTTGGGTAGGGAGCACCCGGTAGTATCTCGATCTGACCTTGCAGGAACTCAGGCAACCGGGCGTTTATGGCCGCCGGCCCCCAGATGATGCGGGTCAATTCATTAAAGATCAGTAGAACAGCAAATGTTGCTAACACTTGATCTAGGTGGGTGCGATGGTATAGGGAGCGAAACACAACGACTTCGATAATTACCCCCAATATCAACGCACCCACTAATGCGGCGACTATGGCCAACAGGAATGAATCAGTTTGCTGGAACACCGTAGCCGAGATATATGCCCCAGCCATGTACATGGAAGCATGTGCCAGATTGATCAGGTTCATGATTCCAATAACCAGCGTCAATCCGGCAGCCAGCAGGAACAACGTGACACCAAGCTGAGCGCCGTTCAGCAGCTGTTCAAGAACAATGAGCGGTTGCATGTTTTCCCTACCTTTAAGTTATCAACCGTTCTTACATTGCTCGTAGTACGCATCTTTATGCTTGGGCATGACCGTTTCGACGGTGCGACGTACGTACTTGCCGTTCGAGTCTTTCTCAACTTTGAATACGTAATAATTTTGAATAGGAAAATTATTGACGTTGAATTCGAATGGGCCACGTACGGAGTCAAAATCGGCTTTCTTTAGAGCCGCCAACAATGCCTTCTTGTCAGACAGATTGCCGCCGACTTGCTCCACCCCACTAGCGATCAATCCTATAGCGTCATAAGATGCCGCAGCATAATCAGAAGGCATGTATCCATATTCAGCCTGGAATGCCTCGACAAATTTCTGATTGGCCGGAAAGGGCAAATCCGGTGACCAGAAACCGCTGTCCAACACGCCGTCCGCGGCTTCGCCCAAAGCGGGCAACGTTGTCTCGTTCGCGGTGAAGGACGTATACAAAGGCACGTCCAGCCCGGCCTGACGAAACTGGTTTAACACCTGCACTCCGAGGCCGCCCGGATAGAACATGAACACTCCTGCTGGGTTGGAGGCACGAATCTGGGTAAACTCAGGTTGATAGTCCGACTGATCAAGCTTGGTGTATACCTCGTTAAGAATTTCACCCTTGTAATACCGCTTGAAGCCGTTGAGCATGTCCTTGCCCGCAGCATAAAACGGAGCCATCAGATATACGTTGGGTACATTCTTGTTCTGCAGGTATTGGCCCATTGCTTCGGGAGACTGATCGTTTTGCCAAGCCGTCGAGAAAAAATACGGAGAGCAAAGCTTGCCGGCAATTTGCGAAGGTCCCGCACTGGCAGAAACAAACACAGTTTCTGAACGCACGATGGGCTGGTACATTGCCATCATGACATTGGAGAAGATCACGCCCGATATAAAATCGACCTGATCCCGTTTGATCATTGTCTCGGCCAATTGCTTACCCACATCGGGCTTGAGCTGATCATCGCCGAAAATTATTTCAACATCCCTGCCAGCAATTTTTCCATCCCGCATTTTCAGTGCCAGTTGAGCGCCGTCCTGCATATGCTTGCCCATGACGCCAGCAGGGCCAGACAAAGTCGTGATAAAGCCAATCTTGACTTTTTCAGCAGCAAAGGAAGTCGAGGACAATGCGGCGACCAACAGGCCGCCCAGGGCTAATTTCACTTTCATAATGTCTCCTTTGTGGTGGTTTTCTACTTAGTTTTCTGTTGTTGCACTCAAGGCCGCCAAGATACGATCTGGGGTAAATGGTTGATGCAGCGCCGTCACGTTGAATGGCTTGAGCGCGTCGTTAACTGCAACCCACACAGCGCCGATGGCTCCGATCAGTCCAGCCTCTCCGATGCCCTTAGCGCCAAGCTGGGTGCTTCTTTCTTTGCTTTCGATATGGCTGACGTGAATGTCGGGCATTTCGCTTGCCATCGGTACCAAGTACTCGGCCATCGTGCCGTTCACCAGGCTACCGTTCTCGCTGTAGATGCATTCTTCGTACAAAGCCGATCCAAGCCCCTGTACGACCCCACCACGCACCTGTTCGTCAACCAAGAGTGGGTTGATCACTCGCCCACAATCATCTACAGCCCAATGACCCAGTATTTTGATGATGCCTGTTTCGGCATCCAGCTCCAGATAGCACCCCTGCACCCCGTTTGCCATGTAGTACAGATGCTCGTTGGCAACATGGCTTCCCGTCGTTTGAAGCTGTGGAACGTAGTTCTTGGGCAAGGTATCTTGCCGGTAGTAACCAATTCGCGCGACCTCGGCAATTGAAATCACTTGCTCAAGATTGTCGGCGCGCACGACATCGCCGTTATGCGTATCAAGACTGGAGCTATCCATGTGGGTGATAGCGGCCGCTAGATCCAGAATGTTCTTTTTCATCTGAAGGGCAGCCTTCAATGCCGCTTCACCACCCACAGCCATGCCGCGCGAACCCCAGGCCCCCCCGCCATAGGGCGCGGCACGACTGTCACCCGAGACCATCTCGATCATCGAAAGGTCTACACCTACGCCTGTCGCCACGATCTGTGCGAGTCCAGTCAACGTACCCTGGCCCTGATCAGTTGTACTCGTCAGACACCGAATTGCCCCAGAAGGCTCGAGTTTCAGCATGCACGCGTCTTGTACCGAAATTTCGGCAGACGTCGGGCCGTAGTAGGGCGGCCCGTAGGATGTCTGCTCCACAAACGTGGCTATGCCGATTCCCCGATAAATACCCTGCTTCCGCAAGGTGGCTTGCTCTTGACGCAGCGCGGAGTAGTTCATATTGGAAACTAACTTTTCCATGCACTGCTCAAACGACACTGAATCCAGGTGAGCGCCGCTTGGCGTTATGCACGGCAGGTTTGCCGCAGATCGGAAATTTGCGCGTTTAAACTCAACGGGATCGAGTTGCATCTTATGTGCCGCGAGATCGGCGAGCACCTCCGTAACCACGCAGGCCAGAGGCATTCCTACGCCGCGGTACATGCCAATAAGATTCTTATTAACGTAAACGCTGCGCGTGCGCGCCTTGTAGTTTTCAAAATCGTAAGGCGCACCAGCCATATGCGTAAGCATCATGCCTTCTGCGATGTTATATCGCAGAGGCATACCAAATGCCCCGATGGCAGCCAAATCATCCACCTCCATAGCGGTTATGCGACCTTCGCTTGATACCGCCATCCGAGCCTTGACCGTATGATCGCGGGCATGTGCATCGCTTAAAAACGATTCAATCCGGTCTGCACAATAACGAATGGGGCGGGCCATGAGCTTGCTGATCGCTGCGACGGCCAGCTCCTCCGCGTACGTATTAATCTTCAGACCGAAACCGCCGCCGATATCCGGAACTATGACCCTAACCTTATGTTCAGGCAGATCCAAATGCTTACTGAAGACAGCCTGCATTTGCGACGGCGACTGGTGCGAATGGTAAACGGTCAGATACTGCTGGCTAGGATCGAAGTCAGCCAACACGCCACGGGGTTCGAGTGTCACCGCAGTTTGGCGCTCGAACTTGAAGACATGTTCTACAACAGTGTGCGCCCGCCGAAATTCGCTTTCTGGATCACCTGCATGCGTAAGGGCCTCGAATGCGAGGTTGTCCCCAAGCTCTGGATGTATCACGTACGCGTCGTCCGTAACAGCGGCTACGGCATCACAGACGGACGGCAAAACTTCCCAATCAATTTCCACAAGCTCAGCAGCATCTTCGGCCTGCGCTCGCGTCGTCGCTACAACGGCAACAACGGGTTGGCCCTGCCAGACAGCGCGATCCACTGCCATCGGGTATTGAGGAGCAGACTTATGGCCTTTGCGATTCGCAGCAGCGGCAATGAAAGGTTTACAACACTGAGCCAGCTCGGCGCCGCTCAGTATCCGAGCCACGCCCGGCGCGCTCTGTGCCTGGCGCGTCTCAATGTTGGCGACCTTTGCATGAGCATACGGGCTGCGAACAAACACTAGATGCAACATGCGAGGCAGTGTTATGTCAGCTAAATATTGCCCACGACCGTGCAAAAGACGCTCGATTCCAATCCGGGGAGTAGCTTTTCCAACCAGTGACCCGAACTTATCTAAAGTAGTGTGGGGTGCGTCGATCAAATTCATGACTCAAGAATCCTTCCCTATTTGCGACGGTTCATCACAGACTCAACAGCGTCGATAATGGCTTCGTACCCGGTACAGCGGCAAAAATTTCCCGACATGAACTCACGGATTTCTTGACGGCTTAAGTGCTGGTGCTGGGTTAAAAGCTCGCTTGCCGTTAGCAGCATTCCAGATGTGCAGAAACCGCACTGCGCGGCATTACGACGGATAAACTCAGCTTGAAGCTCTCGCAGGGCTCCTCGTTCAGACATGCCTTCGATGGTTTCAACGCGTTTACCATCTGCCTGAGCAGCAAGGACCAGGCATCCGCGCACAACGGAGCCGTCAAGCAGGATCGAACAACTTCCACACACTCCGTGCTCGCAACCGGTATGTGTACCGGTCAAGCCCATTTCATCGCGCACAAAGTCGGCCAGGTGCTGCCGGCTTTTAACCGCCCTGCGAACCGGCTCACCATTAATCTCAGTTTGAATTTCAACTTCGAACTGTGTCTCTGCCCTTGCGACCTGCGTCATTTCGCACCCTCCTTATTCAAGTTCGCCAGTGCTCTTTGGGTAAGAACCGCGGCCCACTTCTTTTTGGTGGCCGCTGAACAGCCTGGAGAATCGCTCGGCTGAATGTCAGCAAAGATTGCCGCCTCTAAGCCAGCCAGCTCAATAGCAGGCAGTACTCGCCCTTCGAGGAGCCGACAAACGTTCCGAGCTATCTGAGCTCGATCCACACAGCCAAAAAAGACCACTCGCGCATTTCGTATCGCACGAAGTTCGTCGAAGTCTGCAGTTAGAACCACGCCAGCTTGGGCAAAGTCGCCTGCTCGCCGGCTAAGCTCAAGAATCGTCGTGAAATCGGGCACCTGGTTAACCGGGAAGCGAATTTCGACAATTAGCTCGCCGGGTTGCAAAGCTGTCTCGAGAAATCCCACGAAGAAATCTTCCGCGGCGATTTCGCGCCGACCTTCCGACCCGGCCACCACCACAGTGCCGCTCAAGGCGACAGTGCATGCCGGCAACTCCGCCGCCGGATCCGCGTACGCAAGGCTCCCGCCGAAGGTGCCGCGATTTCTAATGCCGACGTGGCCGACATACTGGATCGCGTTGTGAAGCAGGGGGATGTGCTCTTTTACAATTTCGGATCGAAGCACGTCGACATGGCGAGTTAATGCACCGATTTTTAATTCACATCCATCCTCGGAAAGTTCGATTCCTTTTAGCTCGTCCAGATCACCTATATCGACTAACCACTCAGGGTAGGCGATACGCATACTGAGGCCGGCCAGCAGGCTTTGTCCGCCCGCTATCGGCACCGCCATATCCGCATGCTCGGTCAGCGTCGTAATAGCGGCGTCGAGCGAAGCCGGCTTTACGTACTGAAAGTTGGGAAACTTCATTTAATTCCTCCTCCATACTCTCGCATTTTTGATTTTTGTTATGCAATTTGGAGCGATGGTAGGGGAACGACCCAGTCTCGGCAAATACTAAAATTTGATGGCGTGATAATTCAAGTTTATGACTTGAACAGAATTTTCATGGCGTTGATAAACAGCGCCTATCAAATGATCAAGTATTTGTATTTGATACCCCGTTAATCGGTCCCTATACTCGCTTCGAAGTCAGATGATTCATCTGAACGAAATTCCACCTAATACCTTTAAGCGAGGGAGTCATGGCGAAACTACGTCACATTGCGATAATGGTGCCCAACCCAGAAGAAACAGCAAAATTCTTCATTAACACCTTTGGAATGGAACAGGTCGGAACGACCGAAAGTCCGTTGTCCACTGGTGTATTCCTGTCAGACGGCACTATTAATCTCGCCGTTCTGAATTTCAAAGAAGACGAAGCGGCGGGAGTTCCTGGCGGTAAGGACATGATCTGCATCAATCACATGGGATTCTGGGTCGACAATCTCGAAGACATCGACAAGCAGATCAAGAGTAACGGCGGCAATCTCATGCTCGGCTTGCCGGAAGATCCAGAAGACAGAAAAGAGCTGTTCTATGAGGTGAAATACAAGACACCCGACGGCATCATTATCGACGTCAGTGCCCATGGCTGGGTGGGCGCAAAACTATAAACTAATGACTTCACCACACTCGGAACCGGACGAGATACTGATCTCTCGTTTACGTGATCAGTGGCTCGAATCCGGTTCAACCCACCCGGATGAGCAGTTGTATTACAGCGCCGAAGTATTTGCTTTAGAGATTCGGCGCATATTCTTCGCAAATTGGACACTTTTTGATTTTGCGTCCAGGTTTGAAGAAGATGCGCATTGCCGTCTACACAACATCGCCATGCGCAGCTATATAGTCGTCCGGAACGCTGCGAACAGTTTCCACGCACTACGGAATCGTTGTCTACACGCCGCGCACCCTGTGCTTATCGCGGACAGATCCGATAGCGGGGACTCGTTGGTCTGTGCCTACCACGGATGGCGGTACTCGCTAGGCGGAGAATTGGTTTCGGCACCGCATTTACGGACAGAGATCTCCCGCGATATGACTCTGCCTAAGCAGGACGTCGCTCTACATGCCGGACTGCTTTATATGGCACCAGTTTCAGAACTTTTCACGTCCCCAGTGCCGGAATTTCTGACGTACCAAGATTTCGCCGACGGAGCGTCTTACTCCCAATCGAGTCAATACGACATAGCAGCAAACTGGAAAAAGCTGGCGAGGCTAGTGCGTCGCTGCACCAAGAACATTTTTATCGCTCACAACCCGCATATTGAGCACTCGGTTGGATGCGATCTTCTTTTAACACATGACGCTGGATCGGCGATTATCCGTTTGATTCCTTGGTCGGTTGACCGCACGAAGTTGACGATTACTCAACAACTATCGTATGACTTAAATCAGGCACAGCAAGAAGAATTCGCCAGACATGCAGACCACCTGCACGCGGAACTCGAGCGCTTAGCGCTGTCCGGCGAGACCGGGGACGCTGACACACAAGCACAGTTTCGCCAACGCTATTTGGCCATGCTAACAACAGTTGAATACAAGGAGACTCATTAATATGAACATGTCGGGCGAGCAACTTATTCCCAAAGACATTGACGTCGTGTGGGAGCATCTCAACAACCCTGAAACCCTCCAGGCCTGCATTATGGGATGTGAATCAATCGAAGAAACCGGTGCGAACCAGTACGCCATCACCCTGTTTGCCGCCGTCGGCCCGTTCAAAGCGAGATTTAAAGGGCAACTCGAGGTATCGGACATTCAACCTCCGAATTCGTACAGACTTTCATTTACCGGAACCGGAGGCGCTATCGGGATGGGAAAAGGCACAGCACTCGTGGCCCTGAAGGCGCAGGGAGACGCGACCCTCCTCGAATATGAAAGTGCCACCCAAGTGGAAGGAAAGCTTGCGCAAATCGGATCACGGCTTATTGATGCCGCTGCGCGTAAGATTGCCAGCGATTTCTTCGAGAAGTTCCAAAACTACTTGTGCAATACTGAAACTAATACAACCAAGGCTTGACCTGGTCCCAGTGCGTCCTCCCATTCTTATGGTTCACCTGCGTCAAATCGCACCGTGGGAGAATACAATAAAAAAATAGTTAATAACGAATGTACGGGTCGATGGGCGCTCCTTGATGCGCTTGCTTTAAGGAGTGTGTGGTTGACCGGAGGAGCACTTAACACATGGTCATACGGCAACTGGTCTACCTGGTGGCCTTGGCGCGCGAGAAACATTTCGGCCGTGCGGCTGAAGCATGCCATGTCTCGCAACCCGGCCTCTCGACCGCCTTGCGCCAGCTTGAAGAAGAACTCGAAGTTCCAATCATTTTAAGGACACAGCGTTTCAAGGGGTTTACACCGCAAGGCGAGATCGTTCTTGCCTTTGCGCGTCGTGTGCTCGCCGAAAGTGCGACCATGCGCCAACAGCTGATGGCCGGTACCAAGGCATTAGAAGGAAAACTGACGATTGGTGTAGTACCCTCGGTGATGCCCATGCTTCCAGTACTCACCGGACCACTTTGCAAGAATTCACCTAATATATCGATCGAAGCGCTTTCTATGCCAGAAAGTGAGATTGAGCGGATGCTTGCTGAGTTCGAGCTGGATATTGGTTTCACCCTTCTGAACAGAGTCTCTCTACCTAACCTGCGAACCACGCAGCCGCTGTATTCAGAAAGTTACGTCTTCTTAACCCCAATTTCGGGGGCATACGCAAATTACACGTCGATATCCTGGAAGGAGGCTGCAAAGGCTCCCCTGGCACTCTTAAAAGACACCATCCACACTCGTCAGGCGATCAATAGAGAGTTTGCCGCCGTTAATTGTGAGCCTCACCCTCAAGTCGAAACGGATTCCATACTAAGCCTTTGCTCACACGTGTGCTCGGGCCAATGGTCGACGATTCTGCCAAAAAGCTACCTCCATCCCTTCGGCCCGCCCCAGGGAACCATAGCTCTTACGCTTCGCGATTCCAAAGAAGTCGAGCCCGTTGGACTGATTATGCTCGACAGACAACCTTTACCGCCCGTGGTACAGGCGCTGTTGAATGTGGCTCAGGAAAAACAGGTCTTGACCGAACTTCGCAAACTCAACGAGGTCCCGGCCCACGAGTTTTCGCGATCGTTCCACTCCGAATCAATCCAGAAGTAGAAAAATGCGTGTATAAATACACGCTATTCGCGCGGCGCGTCATTTTTCCCACCTACCTATCGCCGCGGTCGACAAGGATTCTCTTCCGCATGAACGACGTACCCCATCTTCCTGACGCGCACGAAACGTTCGTCCACATCCGCATTTTCATTGGCATGATCCTGGGTATTGCGGTGTCCAGGCTGGTCACCGGCTTGACTCGCTTTATTCAGCACCCTGGGCAAGAAAAGCCTTATTTCACGCACATTGCCTGGGTAGCCTTTGTTCTGCTGTTTATTGCACACTTTTGGTGGTTTGAGTTTGCGCTGTTCAAGAAGCAAAGCTGGGGCTTTGGCACCTACTTTTTCTTGCTGGTGTACGCGGGCATTTTTGCGGTTCTCGCCGCCCTGCTGTTTCCGGACCGGATCGACGAGTACAACGGCTTTCGCGGGTACTTTCTGGCCCGGCGGCGCTGGTTTTACAGCGCCCTGCTTTTCTTGTTTGTCGCCGACCTTATCGACACGCTCTTGAAAGGCCCGGAGTATTACGCGCTGTACTACAACTGGGACTACCCACTGCGGCAAGGCTTCTTCATTTTGGGCACGGGCACTGCACTGGTTGTGCAATCAGAAACCTATCAGAAGGTGCTGGCCGGCTTGATGCTTCTGTCCCAGGTGATCTGGATCGTAGGCCTATTCGAGATTCTGCGATAAGCCCAACGGCCCGTTACATCAACTTTACTGCCGGGTAGAACTCGCGGCTTTCCTTTTGAAGCCGCTCGTACACCATTCGAAGCACGGCGTTTGCGGCCTGGCGGAAGTCGTCTGGATCCTCTTGCAGCGACGCAACCGCACTCCAGCGCCTGCCGAAGGCGATAATTGCTCAGCAGCTTTCGTCCGAGACATAATTATCTAGATACCACTGCACCGTCGCCCTCAAACCCTGCGCAAAATCACACTCCGATCGCCAGCCCAGCTCCTCCCGGATCTTTGTGGCATCAAGCGCATATCGCCGGTCATGGCCGGGGCGGTCCTGAACATGCACAATCAATTGTTCATGTTTACCTGGAACGCCATCTTTGCCCATGGGCCGACTCTGCGGATGCAATACGTCAAGCAATTGACAGATAGCGCGCACAATGTCGATGTTGGAGCGGGGGTTATGGGCACCCACGTTGTAGGTCTCTCCCACGCGCCCTTTTTCAAGAATGGTTTGTAAGGCCACGACGTGATCGTCGACATGAAGCCAATCCCGTACCTGAAGCCCGCTGCCATATAAGGGCAGCGGTTTGCCCGCCACGGCATTCAGGGTCATGAGCGGAATCAGCTTTTCAGGAAACTGGTACGGCCCATAATTATTCGTGCAGTGGCTGAGCAGTACCGGCAGACCGTATGTGCGATGCCATGCTCGCACCAAGTGATCCGACGCAGCCTTGCTTGCGGAATACGGCGAGCTGGGTGCGTACGCGGTCGCTTCAGTGAAAAGCTGCTTGCCGTCTGCAAGGTCTCCGTACACTTCGTCTGTCGAGACATGCAAGAAACGGAACGCCTCGCGCCTGCCACCAGATAGCGCCAGCCAATACTCACGCGCAGCTTCAAGAAGCGTGTAGGTACCTACGACATTGCTCTGTATGAAAACGTCAGGGCCGTGAATGGAACGATCAACATGTGATTCGGCAGCCAGATGCATGACGGCGTCAGGCTGGTGCTCGGCAAATATCCGATTCATCTCGCCGCGATCACAGATGTCGACCTGTTCGAACACGTGCTGCGGGGTGTGCATGGCTGAAGCTATCGCGGCCTTGTTGGCGGCATAGCTCAGCTTATCGACGTTGATGACTTTGTCGACGCCTTGCGCGATCAGGCGCCGCACCAACGCCGAGCCGATGAAGCCGGCTCCGCCGGTGACAAGAATGTTCATGAATACGTAAACGCTTTGACTAGGGATCAGACCGTATTCTAGTGCCGACGCAATCTCAGCGAACTAGACTTGGCGTTGTATCAACTGGCGAACGACGTATGGCAAGTCGTGCATCAAAGGCTGGATAATTATTCCGAGGCCCTTGATCTTCTGGCAGTCCAACGCAGTATATTTAGGCCGGGCTGCCGCGCTTGGGTAGTCGCTGGATGAAACTGGCCGAAGGTTCATAAGTGCAGTGCGATATACAGAAATATCCTTAGTCGACTTCGCACCATCTTCCTCGTCGACTGCCGTAGCAACCTCGAGAATCGCTTTGGCAAACTCATAGCGGGTCAAAGCGGTTGCGCCGGTGTAGTTATAGACCCCCCCGGCAGCATCAGCGTGTTCGATGAGTTCGATCACGGCTTGAGCCAGATTGCCGGCAAAGGTGGGGGTACCTGTCTGGTCATCAACCACGCGTAGGTGCTGTCCGGATCTTGCCGCCTTCAATACGGTAGCGACAAAGTTGTTGAGCGCGTCGCTATAAACCCAAGCGGTGCGCACGACCAAAGCATTTGGCTGCTCTGCAAGCACCAGCCGCTCACCTTGCAATTTGGACCTGCCATACACATTTATGGGATTCGGCTCGGCAAGTTCGGTGTAGGGCTGTCGCGCGACACCGTCGAATACATAGTCCGTCGAGATATGTACCAATCGGGCGCCGACGTCATTGGCAGCCCGCGCCAGATTCAGCGGCCCTTCGGCGTTCACGGCCATGGCGCGACTGCTGTCCGCCTCGGCGCGATCAACAGCGTTGTAGGCAGCGGCGTTGAGGATTACCGTTGGGCGTATCTGATCTACAACCTGACGAACAACGTGAAAATCAGAAATATCGAGCTGGTCGGATCCGAATGCACTGACCACCCAGTTCGCCGGGCGCAGGCGAAGCAAAGCCTGGCCCAACTGGCCGCGTGCTCCGGTTATCAATACCTTAGCGGTCATAAGCTCAGCCGAAAACAATGGCCGTCGCGCTGGAAGACAAACCTCGGCGCATCATGGCTATTCAAACCGTGGGCATCGCCCGGCTTCAAGCAACTGCTTTAGCGTCTGCCCGTTGCCATCCTTTTCTGACAGCAAAGGCGTTTCGGTGGGCCAATCAATACCCAGGTGGGGATCGTTCCAATACAAGCAAGACTCGGTCTCGGGGGAGTAGTACTCGGTGCATTTGTACTCGACCAGCGCGACGTCGGACAGCACCAAAAAGCCATGTGCATAGCCTGGCGGCACCCACAACTGCTGCGGCTGATCTTGGCTTAAGGTAATCGCCTGCCATTGTCCAAACGCAGGCGAGCCCTGGCGAACGTCAACAGTAACGTCGTAAATGCTTCCGTACACTGCCCGCACGAGCTTTCCCTGACCCTTGGGATGCTGAAAATGCAAGCCGCGCAATACATCGCGCTCAGACTTCGAGAAATTATCCTGAACAAAGGGCCCATTTTGGCCAGGGAGATGGCTGTACGTATTGGCGCGGAATAGCTCCATGAAGCTTCCACGCTCGTCGATGAACTCGCGTAGGGAAACCAGCTTGACGTCGGCAAGGGCGGTATCAGAAAGTAGTAATGTCACGAATCTAGTAAGTGTTACGAGTCAGGCTAAGTTTAATACTACGCCACCACGGCATCGCCGGTATAGCTGCGTTCCCAGCTTCCCACGAACGGCCCACTATCCAATCCACGGATACGTTCTATCAACCCATAAGATTGACGACTATTCCGCCCCCTCCCCATAATCAGACTCAGCTGTGTTTGATCCATTCAGACACTCACAGGAGGAGGATGACGTGGTAGCTAAAGCAGAAAGACAACACACTCGCTTCGCAAGCAGGAGCAAACCATGAACGGCGCGCAGACCCTGGTCAAGACTCTCGAAAAACTGGGCGTTACGGTATGTTTTGCGAACCCCGGCACGACCGAGCTGGAGATCGTAGAAGCGCTTGGCCTGTCGGAAAAAATAAAAACAGTCCCTGTGCTTTATGAGGGAGTTGCCATTGGCGCAGCCGACGGCTACGGTCGCATGACGGGCATCCCCGGCTCGGCGCTCCTTCATACAGGTGCAGGCTTTCCAAACGGACTGTCGTCGGTTCTGAATGCGGCGAAATCCAATAGTCCGTTGATAGCGATTGTGGGCGATCACCCGTTGGAAATCCGGGAGTGGAACCACGTGATCGCCTCGGGTGTCGACATCACCGATGTCGCCCGGCCATACGCAAAGTGGGTGAAGCGAACATCTTCCGATACAGTTAGCGCGGACGCCGAAGCGGCGTTTCATGCAGCCACTGCGTGCCCGCCAGGCCCCGCTACGCTTGTCGTGCCCTCAGATGTGGCGTGGTCGGAAAGTGCGCCACCTACAGAAGCTACGCTACAGCACACGACGCCAAAGGTGCCACAACAAAACCTCGACAACGCCCTGATGGCGCTTAAGTCCGGCCAGCCCGTGGCGCTGATTGTGCATGATCAGGTGACGACAAATTCACAAGCCCTTGAAGCGGCACACAGAATCCGGCAGGCCACTGGCTGCTCGGTAATGGCCCGCGCCGCCAGAGTCATACGCGGCCCTGATATTCCGCCTATTGATTTCTTGCCCTACACCCCGCCGCTGGCGGTGCACGAGCTGAAGAAATACAAGTATGTGATTTTAGCGGGTGCGCATCCACCGATCTTTCCCTGGACGTACCCGGAAAACGATCTACCGATGATGACGTCTCCGGATTGCCACATCATTAAACTTGCCCGGATGGAGCAAGACGTAGTCGATGCCCTGACCCGCCTGGCGGAGCATTTTCCGGAATGCGCAAAATTCGAAGCTGCCAAGGCAGCCGAGCTCGAACCTTCCGGCGGAGAAATCACTCCCGACAACCTGGCGGTGTCCATCGGCGCTCTCATACCGGAAAACGCTGTGGTCATCGACGAAGCGGTGACAACCGGCAGAAGCTTTTATGAGCGCAGCGTTAACTCAGAACGCCACGACTGGCTTCGCAATCTTGGCGGTGCGCTGGGTTACGGGCAACCTGTGGCAATCGGCTGCGCATTTGCCTGCCCCGACAGGAAGGTAATCGTCTTGCAAGGCGACGGCGCCGCCATGTACAACCCGCAGGCACTCTGGACGATTGCGCGAGAAAAGCTCAATGTACTGGTTGTGATATTTGCGAATCGCACCTATCAGGTTCTGAAGGTCGATATGAAGCTGCGCAATCAGGACCTTAACAATACTGCTGGCAAGACACTCACCGAAATAGGCGGCCCGGACATCGACTGGGTTAATTTGGCTGAAAGCCTTGGCATTCCCGGCCATCGAGTCACAACGATGGAGGAATTCAACGAAAAGTTCGCCGAGGAATCGCTTTCGTCCAAAGCCAGTTTGATCGAGGTTGTCCTGTAAGCAAAAGGGGAAACACGTGGACCTTCATACTAGCGAGCCCTGTCGGCGCGCCAAAGACTTCGCTTCCCGGCCCCATCACCTGCATATCGGCGGCGAGTGGGTGCCTGCGGCAAGCGAAGAAACGTTCTCCAGCTACGATCCTTCAACCGGAGCCGCCCTATCAACCATCGCCGCCGCTTCTGAAACGGATGTAGACCGCGCCGTGCGTTCCGCCCAGACGGCTCTGGAAGGGTCTTGGCACAAGGTTTCTCCCGCCCAGCGCCAGCGTCTGCTGTGGCGCCTTAGCGATCTGCTTGAAAAGCACGCCGAAGAGTTCGCCATTCTGGAATCGCTGGATAGCGGCAAGCCTCTTCGCGACGCGCGGCTTCTGGATATCCCAGGCGCCATCAACTCGCTTCGCTACTTCGCGGGATGGGCGACGAAATTGAATGGGGAAACGGTTAGTGTTTCGCCGCCTGGAGAATGGCATGCCTACACGGTTCGCGAACCGGTGGGGGTGGTCGGGCTTATCCTTCCGTGGAATGCCCCGCTGATGATGGCTGCGGCCAAATTGGCGCCGGCGCTGGCTGCCGGATGTACCGTCATCCTGAAGCCGGCCGAACAGACTCCCTTGACCGCCCTGCGCTTGGCCGAGCTAAGCGTGGAAGCGGGTTTTCCACCAGGGGTCATCAACGTGCTGACGGGTTTTGGAGTTCCCCTTGGTCAAGCCATTGTGGACCACCCCGGCGTGAACAAGATATCGTTTACCGGCTCTACCGCGGTTGGCAAAAGCATCATTCGCCGCGCCGCCAACGATCTGAAACGCATCACCCTTGAACTCGGCGGAAAGTCACCCGTTATCGTGATGCCGGACGCCGATCTGGCAAAAGCAATACCCGCCGTAGCGCGCGGCATTTTTGGCAATACCGGGCAGGTGTGCAATGCAGGCTCCCGGCTTTACGCTCACCAGGCAGTGTTCGACCAGGTGATTGAAGGAATCCTCGAGCAGGCAGGCTCTTTAAGGATTGGTCCCGGGCTCGACCCTGAAACCCAGATGGGCCCCGTCGTATCGCAGGCGCAGCTCGAACGCGTCAGCGGCTACATCGATGCGGGTCGCAAGGAAGGCGCGACGGTGCTCCGTGCAGGTACCTTGCCACAGGGCGATGGCTATTTCGTCTCTCCGACGGTGCTGGCCGATACTAGCCACGCCATGACTGTAGTCCGCGAGGAGATTTTCGGGCCGGTGCTATGTGGCATGCGTATCAACGATCACAACGAACTCGATGCCATCGCTGCTCAGGCCAACGATAGCGCCTATGGCTTGGGCGCCATGATATGGACCAAAGACCTGAGTGTCGCGCATAAGTTGGCGCGCAGGCTAAAGGCCGGTACCGTCCGAATCAACGGAGGCGGCCTGGACCCCGCCCTGCCTTTTGGCGGATTCAAGTCCTCGGGCTGGGGACGCGAAAACGGTCGCGAGGGAATCGACGCGTATACTGAGCTTAAGTCAGTAATGGTGGCCTTGTAGGCGGCGCAGAAGCCCCACCCTTGAATGCCAAAAAAGAATTCCGCCCTGGCGGCCGCAACGAAAAAGATCGGAGACCTGTCTTTCGCGTTGTGGCACAGCAGGGCGGAATAGCTGTAGACAATCCTTAGTTACAGGGTTACGGCCTCTGCAACGTGGCGCTTCTGGGCGGGCTCACTTTTTTCCTGGGAGGCACGCTCGAGGTCAAGCTGGCGCTCGATGATGCGGCGCAACTGCACCCGCGCACGATCCGAAACGATATCCACCAGCGCGTCTTCGCCGAACTCTTCCAGACGCAGTTGCTGGCCTTCGCACATGTCCTTGTCTTCTTTGAAGGCCCGCTCGATTTCGTCGAAGAGATCCTCGGTAGCTTGAGGGTCGTCTTGGCGATATCCGTTGCAGGTCGAGAAGAAATAGAAGCAAGAACCATCCGACTCTGGGGTCAGGCCGTGGAAAATGCGTAGCGAGAAACCACCGTCGCGATTGCCCTCTTCGTACGCGCCACGACCGACATCCACGGCGCCACTCCACTGGAGGATGTTGCTGGGCGATACAAATTCGAATTCCTGCCAGCGGTCGATATTGCCCTTGAACGGCACGGCCTTGAGATACGTGGGTGGCGGGGCCGAATCGAGCATCCAGCGGGTATAGCGCAGGCCGCGATCGGTAAGTTCGGTTTCCATCTTGGCTCCGACGTGCACTTGCGGGTTGCCGCCGATGGTGGTGCGGTGTACATAGCCCAGGTGGGTCAGGTCCATCAGATTGTCGACCATCAGCAGGTAGCTGGCCTTGATGTGATAGAAGCCGTGCTTGTGGGGCCAGTTCTTGTAGTCGTTGTGGAAGGGGTAGTCGATGATCTTGGATTCGTCTTTCAGAGCAGGGTCGCCCATCCAAATCCAGATGAACTCGTCTTTTTCGACGACGGGGTAGCTTCTGACCCGCGCTTTTGCCGGAATTTTGTCCTGACCCGGAATAAGTTGGGCGCGGCCTTGACTATCATGCACCACGCCGTGATAGCCGCACTCGATCCCGCCATCTACGATATAGCCCATGGAAAGTGGGGCGCCGCGATGACAGCACTTGTCTTCGAGCGCTGCGACTTTTCCGTCGGTACCCCGAAAAAGTACGACCGGCTTATCGCAAATTCGGCGCGCCAGAGGTTTATCGGCAAGCTCATTGGCCCATGCCGCTATGTACCAGGTATTCAATACAAACATTGTCGTCTCCTTGATTTTCATCGGGTAATCGTTCCCCCTCTAGCTGCAGGCGATACCCCTGCGAATCGGCTTCCCCTCTGGTGTTTTTGTATGGGGGTCAGGCTGCGAGATAGAACCTTGAAAAGCCCGCAACCACGTGCCAATGCTTGATTTATTATCAGAACCGACCCATTATGTGTCAATCAAATGACCTTATAGTTCATATCTGAAATATGGATACATCGAACCTCGATCTAAACCTGCTGCGGGTTTTCGACGCAATCATGCAAACAAAAAGTGTGTCCGAAGCAGGAGCCATCCTGGGTCTTAGTCAGCCGGCAACAAGCTTTGCCCTTTCCAAACTACGTAAGGCATGTGGCGACACCCTTTTTGTGCGCACACCGAAGGGCATGCAACCCACGCCTCGCGCCCAATCGATGGCCGAGCCGGTTAGACACATTCTTAGTGTGGTTGAAACCGAAGTTTTCAAAACCGCCGAGTTCGACCCATCAACCACCACACGTACATTCGTGTTCAGCATGACCGACATCGGCGAGATGGTGTTCTTACCGCGTTTACTGGAGCGACTGCGTACGGAAGCTCCGAACATTGTCATCAAGACTGTGTCAATTCCAGCGGCACAACTGGAAAGCGACCTTGAATCGGGCGCCGTCGATATCGCACTGGGTTATTTTCCCGATCTGCGCAAGGCCAATTTTTATCAGCAGCGTCTGTTCAACAGCTCGTTCGTGTGTGTGATGCGGGCCGACCATCCTATCGTGCATAAGCGGCTGACCTTGAAGCAGTTTTTAACGCTGTCGCACGCGGTAGTCCGCGCCGAAGGCAGAAGCCACGAGGTGGTCGAGCAGTTTCTGGTGCGCCACGGGCTTAATCGACGTATAGGGCTTCACATTCCGCACTTTATGAGCGTGCCCTTCTTTCTTGCGAACACCGATTACCTCGTCACCGTACCTTTGCCGGCGGCGGTCGAATTCGCCAAGGTGAATCCGCTCAAATACTTTGAATTCCCGGTTAGAAATGCGCCGGGGATAGAACTTCGGCAACATTGGCACGCCCGTTTTCATCGCGATGCGGCCAGTCGGTGGATGCGCAAGATTGTCCATGAGTGCTTTTCCGACACTGCTGCTACCCACACTTGATGCGTCAATATCGGCACTAGTATCCACCCACTGTCCGACTCCACTATATCCAAAATTTGGATACGGTCTATCAGCTCATATGATTGACAGTGGTTGGTACGACTTCTCATAATCTTCCGTTCGAATAAGCGTACCGAGCAACGGAGGAGCAATGATTACAAAGGAACAAGTTCGCCTACTGGCCGAATACAACCAGTGGATGAACGAGAGGGTGTACGACGGCGCGGCGCAACTTAACGACGAAGCTCGCAAGAAAGATCTGCAAGCCAATTACAAATCAATCCACTCCACGCTTAACTACCTGCTTTGGGCAGACTACGTATGGCTGGGTCGCTTCACGGCAAACACCCCCCTGGCCAAGGACTACCCTCAGGGCCCGATCGGTGTTGACCATTATGCGGACTGGTCCGACCTGGTGGCGGCCCGACGCGACATGGACCGCGACTTCCTGAAATGGTCTGAGGAGGTTTCCGAAGAGTGGCTTGCGGGTGATTACAGCTGGCATAGCGTTCTTACCAACAAAACGATCACAAAGCCCGCCTGGTTTCTGGTCACGCATTTGTTCAATCATCAGACGGACCATCGCGGACAGGTGATTACTTTGCTCAAGCAACAGGGCATATCAATCGGCGACAGCGACCTCTTGTTCATGCCGACGAACTGACGCGCCAGCATAAACGCCATCTAAACGAACGAACCAAACTGCTGAACACGGATACCAACATGACTACGGATCAGAAGCCCACACATCGCGTAATGCACACCATGATTCGGGTGCACGACATGGACAAGTCTCTCGATTTCTACACCCGCATTCTCAAGATGAAGCTGCTGCGCAAGCAAGATTACCCCGAGGGCCGCTTCAGCCTGGCATTTGTCGGATACGGCCCGGAGGCCAACCATGCCGTAATCGAACTGACCCACAACTGGGATCAGGCCGAACCATATAACCTAGGTAACGGCTACGGGCATATCGCCATAGCGGTGCAAGACATCTACGCTGTGTGTGATGAAATCAAACAGCAAGGCGGAAAAGTCATCCGCGAGGCCGGCCCCATGAAGAACGACACCTTGGTACTGGCCTTTGTCGAAGACCCAGACGGATACAAAATCGAGCTGATCGACGCCGATACGGTGGCTGCCTGACATGAGCTCGCTAACCTTACTTACCTACCCCGGCCCGAATGATTTGAAGGTGCGAATCATGCTAGCCGAGGTTGAGGCCAGTTATTCGACGCGGGTTGTTGACATCAAGAAGGGAGAGCAGTTCCACCCGGACTTTCTTGCCATCTCGCCCAACAACAAGATTCCGGTATTGCTGGACGAAGGCGGCGAATCGACCGCCATCTTCGAAACCGGTGCGATTTTGGTCTATTTGGCAGAGAAATACGGCAAACTGCTACCTGAAAGCGGACCGGCACGTGCCAAAACGTTCTCATGGCTGCATTTTGGAACGGGAGGACTCGGATCAACCTTGCCCCAGGTTCATCATTACCTGGATACCCCGGGGTCTCCAGATATAGCCATCGAGCGATTTACCACCGAGGCAGTTCGCTTATTCGGAGTACTTGAAAGGCACCTCGGGTCGAACGAATACCTGGCTGGCGACTATTCCATTGCAGATATACCCAGCTTTGTCTCGACGTCGGGTTGGCTTTCTCGGGTAAAAGGATTAGCCGGCGACAAACTGGCCAATACGCCAAACATCCAACGCTGGTTGTCTGCCATAGGCGAACGTCCGGCTGTTAAGAACGCGTCTCAACCAACCTAGCGGTATGTGAGCAAAGTCAGGTATCTAGTGGGCAAGGCTCGGTATTCAGTTTCCGGAGCTTTGCCGCTGATGAAGTTCAAGCACGTTCCTGACTATGGTCGCCAGTTCCTCCGCTCCCTGCATGGGCTCCCTTCCCTTTCGGATGATCTGGAAGTAGCTGATCGGCACGGTCGGCCGCACCAATACCGAAACCTCCACACAGAACCGTCGACAGGCATGGGCGACGAAGGCCGGGAGAATGGCGGAGCCATAACCGGCTTCTACCATCGAAAGAATGGTCTGAAGGTTCTCGTACACAGGGCGATTTTCATCCGCTCGCCCGTGACCTCTTAAATGGTCTTCAATCAGTTGCTGCACTGGGTTTTCGGGCGGCAATGACACCAAGGGCATCTGGCCCAGCTGCTTCCAGGTGATCTTTCCCGTGATCGCATGAAAGGGGCTGTGGGCCGCAGTGATGAGCACCAGGGGGAAGCTGGTGATCACGGTTCTGTCGATTCCAGAGGCCGGCTTGAAGAAAATTCCAAAGCCGACATCGATCAGGCCGCGTTCGACCTCGTCTTGAATGCGCTTTCTGTCGATGTCGCGCACCTCGAGCGTTACATCAGGCCGAGAATCGTGAAACGCCTTTCTAGCCTCTGGGAATACGCTGGCTGCAATGAGAGGTGTCGCCCCCACCCGAAGAACGCTCTTGGCCTGCATGGAGATCTTCTTGAGATCGTCTTCGACCAGATCGAGTTCCGCCACGACTCGCGTCGCTACCGGCAGCAAACGATAGCCCGCATCGGTAAGGGAAACCGATCGCGTAGTGCGATCGAACAGGCGACAGTCCATCTGCGATTCCATGTCGCGTATCAGCGCACTAAGCCCCGACTGTGTTATGTGCAGCACCTCTGCTGCGCGCGTAAAGTTTTTGAGTCGAGCAACTTGCAGAAACGCCAGCAACTGGCGTTGGGACAGATTCATAAGCAACGGAACTTAATTCATTTAATAATTCTGATTATATTATTTATCCGCCTAGGGTTAAATATAAATGACACAACTCAAACGCTAAGCGGAACACCATAAATGAAAGGCCTGGGTCGGATAGCAATTGCCGGAGGCGGTATAGGCGGACTGACAGCTGCACTCGCTTTATTGCGACGTGGAGTCAATGTCACCGTCTTCGAGCAAGCTCCTGAACTCAAAGAGGTGGGTGCCGGCTTGCAGTTGAGCCCTAACGGGCTGCGTGCCTTGTACAAGCTAGGACTCGAAGAGCCGCTGCTGCGCGCTGCCTGTGAGCCCTCCGGAAAGGAAATTCGACTGTGGAATACCGGCCAAACGTGGAATCTGTTTGACCTAGGCGCTTCGGCCGTCCAGCAATATGGCTACCCCTATCTGATGATGTACCGCCCTGATCTGCATACTATTCTTGCGGAAGCGATTCAGCGCCTGAGCCCTGAAGCGTTGGTGTTGGGAGCACGCTGCACCGGATTTACACAGGACGATCACGAGGTACGGGTCAAGTTGGCCGACGGTCGGGAATTCAGCAGCGACGTACTGGTAGGGGCGGACGGCGTTCATTCGACGATCAGAACCCAGTTGTTCGGGGCGGACCAAGCTGAATACTCGGGCTGTGTGGCATGGCGTGGAGTCATCCCCATGGCCGACCTGCCGAATCACTTGAGCCGGCCGGTGGGCACCAATTGGATCGGGCCGGGCGCGCACGTCATTCATTATCCATTGCATGGTGGAGACTTGATGAACTTTGTGGGCATTGTCGAAAAAGACTCCTGGATTGACGAGTCGTGGACGCAGGAGGGCACTCATGAGGACATGCGCACGGATTTCCATGGGTGGCATGCAGACGTTCACGCACTGATCGACCGCATTCGCGTTCCCTACAAATGGGCGTTGATGTTGCGGCGACCTCTGCCGCGCTGGACGTCCGGACGCGTCACGCTGTTAGGCGACGCCGCCCATCCGACGCTGCCGTTTCTTGCTCAGGGAGCAGTCATGGCTATTGAAGACGGATACGTCCTGGCCCAGGCCATTGCTTCGGCTGAAGGCAGCACATCAGAGTGCTTGCACGCCTATGAGCGCAGTCGTATCGAACGCACCACCCGGATCGTCGAAAAATCTGCGGAAAACGGAAAGCGCTTTCATAACCGGGAGCTTGCCAGCGCAGAAAGTGCCGGCGCCTATGTGGAGCGAGAATGGGCCGAAGACAAAGTTCGCAGTCGCTATGACTGGCTGTTCGCATACGACGTCGACCGGGCTTTGACAGACCCGGTACATGGAGGTTGAACCTATGCATGAGCAATCTGAGGCTCAGATCGCTGCTTCGGAGAACCTGCTGAGCCCTGAGGAATCTGAATCCGGGCTGTGTTATATGACTGGCTTCGGCAATGAGTTCGCCACGGAAGCCGTCGCCGGCGCCCTTCCGGCCGGGCAGAACTCGCCGCAACGCCCCCCGCTTGGGCTGTACGCCGAACAAATGTCGGGCACGGCGTTTACGGCACCTCGCGCAAGCAACCGCCGCTCGTGGCTATATCGCCTGCGGCCAGCCGCAGTACATGGCACATTCGAACCGCTGCCCAACGACCGTATCGTTGGCGACTTTACCGCCACGCCGCCCACACCTCCGAATCAACTGCGTTGGAATCCGCCCTCGTTGCCGGCCGAGGCCACCGACTTCGTTGATGGACTATTCACCATGGCAGGCAACGGGTCCGCGGACCAGATGTTGGGTTGCGCAATACACATGTATGTCGCAAACCAGTCCATGAGGGATCGCTACTTTTACGATGCCGATGGTGAGCTGCTGATCGTGCCGCAGGAAGGCAGGCTACAGATCGCCACCGAATTCGGACAACTCGACATCGAGCCTGAAGAAATTGCGGTCATTCCCCGCGGTTGCCGATTCCGCGTGGCGCTGCCTGACGGCCATGCCCGCGGCTATATCTGCGAGAACTTTGGAGCCGCTTTCCGCCTGCCCGACCTTGGCCCCATTGGTTCGAACGGCCTGGCCAACCCGCGAGATTTTCTGACGCCTGCAGCCAAATTTGAAGACCTCGAAGGCGACTTCGAGTTGGTATGCAAGTTTCAGGGACGACTTTGGCGTGCCGACATCGGCCACTCTCCACTGGACGTAGTGGCCTGGCATGGCAACTATGCGCCATATAAGTACGACTTGCGCCGTTTCAACACGATCGGCTCAATCAGTTTCGACCACCCCGACCCATCGATATTTCTGGTGCTTCAGTCGCCAAGCGACACGCCGGGCGTGGACACCATTGATTTCGTCATTTTCCCGCCTCGATGGCTGGCCGCTGAGCACACCTTCCGTCCTCCGTGGTTTCACCGGAACGTGGCAAGCGAATTCATGGGCTTGATTCGCGGCCAGTACGATGCGAAATCTGATGGGTTTCTGCCCGGCGGGGCGAGCCTGCATAACTGCATGTCGGGCCATGGCCCCGACGCAGCAACGTTCGCTACTGCGACGAGCATTGACACGACAAAGCCGGTAAAGGTCGAGGCCACCATGGCCTTCATGTTCGAAACCCGCACCGTGATCCGGCCAACCCAGTGGGCGCTGCAAAGCCCAGACCTTCAAGCCGACTACCAGCAATGCTGGCAAGACTTGCCCAAGCAGTTTCGTCACCAGACACGCTGACGACGTTAAGAATTTTCAATCAGAGACATGCAGACCAAAACCACCATAGAGCACGCGAAACTGAAAAGCTGGGTCGAATCCGCCAACGACCGGAATCATCCTTTTCCTATTCAAAACCTGCCCTATGGTGCGTTCGTATCGCAGGCCGATACCGACACACATATCGGCGTTGCCATCGGCGATTACGTGCTGGACCTTGCTGTACTCGAAGAAGTAGGACTGCTCCCCATCAAGCAGGGAGTCTTTCGCCGCGCGACACTGAATGAGTTCATGGCCCTCGGCCCGGAGGCCTGGGCGAAGACACGCGAACGCCTGCAGCAACTGCTGTCGTCGTCTCATCCCGAACTTCGCGACGACGAATCGTTGATAAGCCGCGCGCTGATTGACCGCGCACAGGTCACCATGCAGTTGCCCATCGATGTGCCCGGCTACACCGACTTCTACTCATCGAAGGAACACGCAACCAACGTCGGCAAACTGTTCCGCGACGAGAAGAACACATTACTGCCGAACTGGTCCGAGCTTCCCATTGCCTATAACGGACGAGCCTCTTCGGTGGTGGTTAGCGGTACGCCCATCAAGCGACCCATCGGCCAGATCCGGCTGCCGGACGATGAGCGCCCGCAGCTGGCTCCTTGCCGCAAACTGGATTTCGAGCTCGAAATGGCGTTCGTCGTAGGCAAACCGACCCAGTTGGGTACCTCTGTACCTTGTGACCAAGCAGAACAGCACATCTTCGGCATGGTCTTGCTGAACGATTGGAGTGCCAGGGACATTCAGGCTTGGGAGTATGTGCCGCTAGGCCCGTTCAATTCGAAGACCTTCGCTACGTCGATTTCGCCGTGGGTGGTACCTATGTCCGCACTCGAACCGTTTCGCGTTGCGGCTCCGCAGCAAGATCCAACCCCGCTTACATACTTGCGTTGCGCCACCGACGGCACGTTCGACATCACTTTGCAGGCGTCTATCTGCCCCGCAAACAGCCAACGCGCCACCCGTCTGGCATCGACCAACTTCCGACACCTGTATTGGACGATGGCGCAACAGTTGGCACATCACACGATTTCGGGCTGCAACTTGCGCGTGGGCGACCTGATGGGCTCGGGAACCATCAGCGGCCCAACGCCAGATTCTTTGGGTTCTTTGCTCGAAATCACCAAAAACGGCAAAGAACCCGTAACTCTTGAAACCGGAGAAGTCAGAACTTTTATCGAAAACCATGACGAGGTCATCTTAAGCGGCTGGTGTCAGGCCGATGATTTCAGAGTGGGTTTCGGTGAATGCACCGGCAGGGTACTACCTGCCTGAAGAGGCAAAGCGACACCTTCACACACTGGCAACATAACTATAGAAACCTGGAGACAACCATGAAAAGACGCACTTTTGGCCTGGCAGCGCTTGCGCTGTGTGCCGGCCTGCACCTGCCCCTCGCCACCGCGGCAAACACGGATCCCATTCGCATTGGGCTGGTCCTGGACATGTCCGGTCCGTTCACGGAGTACGGATTGCAAATGCAAGCCGGCATCAAAGCCTTCATGAAGCAACATGGAGACAAGGTTGCCGGCCGCCCCATCGAACTCATCATTCGCGATACCACCGGACCCCACCCTGACGTTGGCAAGCGTGTGGCTCAAGAGCTGATCACTCGCGAAAATGTCGACATCATCGCCGGCTTCGGCTTCTCGAACGTAGCCCTGGCCGTGGCACCGATGGCGACGCAAAGTAAAACGCCGATGGTCATCATGAACGCGGGCGCATCACCCATTACGAACGCATCGCCCTACATCGTCCGCACCTCGTTCACACTCGGCCAGGCTTCATCAGTTTTGGGGAAATGGGCAGCGAATAACGGCATCAAGAAAGTGATGATGATCATCGCCGACTACGCCCCCGGCATCGATGCGGAAGAAAACTTTGTGAAGTCATATAAGGAAGCCGGTGGCGAAATCGTGGGCGGCGTGCGGGTGCCGATCTCCAATCGCGACTTCGCGCCTTACCTGCAACGCGTCAAGGACGAGAAGCCGGATGCCGTATTTGTGTTCCTGCCTTCCGGAGAGCCCATCATCGCTTTCATGAAGGGCTATCAAGAGCGTGGGCTAGAGGCTGATGGCGTGAAAGCCATTGCCGCATTTGGTGCCGATGACGGCGAATTGCCGGCACTGGGTAAAAGCGCCCTGGGTCTGATCTCGAGCCAGATTTACACGCCCATGCATGACAGCGACAAGAACCGTCAGTTCGTCAAGGACTTCAAGGAGTTCGACAAGCACGGCCTGACGCCAAACTTCCTTGCCGCGGGCGCCTACGACGGCATGGCTGTTATTTATGCCGCCATTGAGAAATTGAACGGCGATGTGTCTGACGGTGCGAAGGTGGTTGAAGCCATGAAGGGGTGGTCTCATGAAAGCCCACGTGGCCCTATCAGCATCGACCCTGAAACCCGGGACATCATCCAGAACGTTTATCTGCGCCGCGTCGAAGAGGTGGACGGCAAGCTCGTGAACATCGAGTTCGACAAGGTTGAGAACGTCAAAGACCCCGGCAAGATGTAAGGCAGGCACCCCACCCGAACCGCAGCGCATTAGATCGTAGTCATGAGGTAGACAATGCATTTTTTTGAAGCGAACGGCATTCAGATCCATTTTTGTGACGAAGGGCCTGAAGACGCTGCGGTTCTGATTTTCAGCAACTCGATTGCCACAGACCTAACCGTTTGGGACGATGTGGCGAGCCGCTTGACGCCCTATTTCAGGGTTATTCGCTACGATGCTCGCGGGCAAGGGAAATCCGATGCACCGACTGGCCCATACACGATCGCTCAAATGGCCGACGATGTCATTGCCCTTATGGACTACCTCGGGCTGATGAACGCATCGTTCTGCGGCTTGTCACTGGGAGGCATGGTCGGCATGTGGCTGGCTTCCCATCATCCCGAACGCATCGAAAAGCTGGTGTTATGCAATACGGCCGTGTCGGTGCCTCCCCCCGAGGGATGGGATGCCAGGGCAAACGTAGCAAAAGAAGGGGGTATGGCAGCGATCCTGCCCGCCGTCGAATCTCGATGGCTGTCCCCCGACTTTCTTCAGAATGCCTCGTCGAAAGTCGAGTTCCTTAAGGAAATGGTACTGCGGTCACCGGTAGATGGATACATAGGAGGCTGTGCTGCGATACGCGACATGGACCAGAGCGAATCCATTTCGACCGTGCAATGCCCCGTACTACTTGTTGCCGGACGGCATGATCTGGCAACGTCGCCCGAGCAGCTACAGCGGATTCAGCAATTGCTCGAATCGCCAGCTGAATACGTGGAGCTGGATTGCGGGCACATGACTAACGTCGAAAAGCCGCAAGAACTTGCTGAAGAAATTTTGAAGTTCATGAAAAAGGACTGAGACTAGGCTGTCCCGGCCCCTGTTCTTCAAGAGCATATCAGCGTAACTTCTGACCCGGCTCACGGTGGGTGCTTGTCATGTTCTCGCGTATGCGATTCAACAGGTAATGCAGGGTCTGCTGCTCTTCCATGCTCAAGCCCCGCACGGCCCGAATATAAATCTCCCACGCAAGCGGCAGCACATGCCGGAATTGCTCTTTGCCCGCCGGCAGGATCTTTATTGCGACCATGCGGTTGTCGTCGGGGTTGGGCAAACGCGCCACATAACCCGAGCGCTCCATCACCGTCAGCGCGCGCGATAAGGTGGCTTGGTCCACCCCCGTGAATCTGCCCAAGGCACTGACACCCAGGCCATCGGTTTCCATCAAGAAAGCCAGCACCCGCCAGTGAAGAAGCGTCATGCCTTCGCTGCGCAGCACCTGCTGAAAATCGGCGTTGAGCGCAGCGGTCGCCTGATTCAAGACATAGGGCATGAAGGTGTCATGCCCAAGGTAAGGGGGTGCTTCGGGCGCGTCGGCCTGAAGCGGCTTGAACTTGGTGTTGGCCGCGTTCATTTGTTTTCCTTGTTCTAAAGATCAACCGGAGTGGTCGAGCTTGCGCTGAACGAATCCAATAAAGGTGTTCAATGCCAACCCCACCGCGCAAATCCACACCAGGGGGACGAACATATCCAGCGTGCGATAGGCGCGCGCGGCAACCGTAAGCATATGGCCAAGGCCATCGGTCGAGGCGATCATCTCGGCCAGAAACACGATGACGCAAGCTATGACTCCCGCTACCCGTACACCCGCCAGTACGGTGGGCACGATTGCCGGCAACGTGACCTTCCACAGGCAATCGCGGCGACTGGTGCCGGCGGCGCGGGCGGACCAGATCAGTTTCTGGTCGACGCTTCGAGCAGCCGCCCAGGTCGCCATTAAAATCGGAAACAGGGCATCGGCCACGATGAGCGCGATTTTAGACAAGTTTTCAAAGCCCAGTATCAGGATCAAGGCTGGGTACAGCGCAATCTTGGGGATAGGCGCCAGCAAGCGCACCAAGGCGTCGAGTACGGCGGCGCTGGCTCGTGACAACTGGGCAGCCAAACCCAGAGTCACACCGAGCACAATGGCGATGGCAAGGCCGAGGCCCAGCCGGTACAGGGTTATGCCAAAGTGCTGCCAGAACTCTGCGGCTGAGGCCAACTCGATCATGCGGGCGACGATGGCGGTTGGCGCCGGCAGCAGCTGCGGCTCGACCCAGCCTAACCGACAGACCAATTCCCAGATAACCAGTGCCGCCACTGGCGAGATCAGACGCTTGAAGAAAGACAGCCGACGCCATTGCACGGCGGCGCGGGGGCCGGCGGGCATGACGCTGGTCGCAGCCGTGGCGGGCCTAGTCATGGCCTACTCCGTGAAACGTTACGTGCTTGAAAGAATTGCAAATCATGATGCTCCACATTGCTAATGCAAGGATGTACCGCCCGCAGACTCGGCCCAGTGCGTCAGGAATCGACGCACGCGTTCGAAGATCCAGTCCAGCACGAAACCCATGACGGCCAGCACCAGGATGACGGCGTAAACGGTGGCGTATTGGGCCATGTCCATGGATGTGAACAGCAGGTTGCCCACACCCTCCTGACGCGCGATCATTTCTGATGACACCATCACGATCAGGGCCATGACCACGCCTACTCGGCAACCGATAAGAATCTCTGGCAAGGCGGCGGGCAACACGATTCGGAACAGACGCTTGACGGGGCCCATGCCCATGGCCTGCGCGGTCCAGACGAGCTTTTTCTCGATGCGGCAGGCGCCCTGGTAACTATGAAACAGCACCGGCAGGCTGACGCCCATGGCAATGACCAGAATCTTCGAAAAGCTGCCCAGCCCAAACCACAACATGAGAATGGGCATGAGTGCAGCCTTGGGCATGGGGTAGGCCAGCGACACCAATGGGTAGAACACGTCATAAATGGCCTTGCTTCGCCCCATGGCCAGGCCCAGGGGAATCGCAAAGATCAGCGCCCACGCGTAGCCCGCAAACATCCGCCCTGTCGACTGCGCAATTGCCCAGATGGCGTTGGGGTCGAACACAATCGCGGGAAGCTCTTTGATCGCAGTGATGGGCCCTGGGAACGAGCTGAACCCCATGATGCGCGACAGCGCGCCCCATACCAGACCCAGCAGCACAACGGCGATCAGGAAAGCCAGCGCCGGGTTCTCGTACCAACGTGCCCCCTGGTGACTGGATTTCATGCCACCACCTCGCCGACCAGCAGCTGCTCGAGATGAATGACGTATTCTTGATATTTGGGGCAACGCAGCAACTCGGCCCGAACACGCGGTCGAGGCAAGTCGATATCGACAATCTCTCGCACGGTGCCCGGCGTACCGCTGAGCACAACGACGCGATCTGACAGATACACAGCCTCTTCGACGCTGTGGGTCACGAAAAGTACCGTATTCTTCAGTTGCTCCCACAGTCCCAACAAACCGGTTTGCAGTTTGATGCGGGTGTGAGCATCCAAGGCGCCAAAGGGTTCATCCATGAGCAGAATCGCGGGTTCGTATGCCAGAGTGCGTGCAATGGCGGCCCGTTGGCGCATGCCGCCCGACAGTTCGCGCGGGTAGAAGTTGGCGTAGTCGCGCAGCTTGACCTTTTCAAGCCACAACATGGCTTTTTCTTCGGCCTGTGCTTTAGCCATGCCCTGCTCGCGCAGGCCGTAGGCAACGTTACTGATTACGGTCTTCCATGGAAACAGGGCATATTCCTGAAAGACGGGACCGCGATCTGGGCCGGGCTTGTCGATGACACGCCCGTCAACCTTGACGCTGCCGGCTGTCGCCTGCTCGAAACCCCCTACGATGTATAGCAAGGTGCTTTTGCCGCAACCGCTGGGCCCTAATATGGAAACAAACTGACCGTCGGGCACCTGCAGAGAAATATCGCGAATGGCGGTGTGCGAGGTGCCGCGGGCGGTGTGAAAGGTCTTGCCGAGTTGCTCGATGCTGATCATTGAGTCCGGGCCTATTCAAAGGCGATGAGTTCGGTTGACTGGATCTGTGCTGCAGCGCTTTCCAAATCGCTAAGGGCGCGTTCTTTGAGCGCTGCAGCAAAGCTCAGTGAGGCACTACTTGATGGGTGCCTTGATGTCTTCACGCACAAACTTCGATACGTCCACTGGCTTGGAAAGGAAACCCGCTTCGTGCTGCAAGGTGATGGTTTCCTGAATGGACTCCAAGTTGGGAGCCATGTCGGGCGCGTGGGCGAAGTCCTTTTCGGTGAACAGATACTTGTCTAGCAGTTCCGCCGGAGCACGTGTCACCTCGGACGCCACGGCCACCGCCAGGCTGCGGTCTTCGAGCAGCTTGCTCATGGCCAGCTGAAGATCCTTTACGTATGCTTTGACGACCTCCGGGTTCTTGTCTGCGTATGCCTTGCTGCAGGCTTCGAAGATCTGCACGGTAGGAGACTGCACCTCGGACAAGGCAAACATCTTGCGGATGTCGCCCTTTTCTTCGGCAAGCAGCGCAAAGGGCTGCACCAAGGGGCCTGCATCGACACGGCCTGAACGGATGGCATCGGCCGAAGCTGGGAAACCCGTTTCGACGATCTTGACGTCTTTTTCAGGGTCGATACCGTGCTGCTTGAGCCACAACACCATCTGGAAATACACACCCGAACCGTAGGCATTGGTACCGATGACTTTGCCTTTGAGATCTTCGGGCTTGTTGATGTTGCCGTCTTTCTTCACAGCCCAGTAGGGCGAGAAATAGCCTTTTTCTTCGTGCACGTGCTGGGCCACGATATACGTTTCGAGACCGCTTTCGATGTAGCCCTGCGCCATTGAAAGGGGCGCCATCGTCGAGCAATCGAGCACCCCGGCCCGCATGGCCTGGACCATGGGCGAGGTGCCCTGGAACTGCGACCACTCGATCTTGTACTTTTTGCCAAGGTCGGGGAAGAGTTCGGGCCGCTTCATCATCAGGTACTTGGCCTCTTCGGCTGGAATGGTCCAGCCCACCCGAATGGTAGGGATGTCTTGCGCCACGGCCGGGGCCATTACCGCCGCCGCGCCCACCGATATCAACAACGCCTGCATGATCTTGTTCATTGTCTAGTTCCCTTTTTCGTCGTTGGAAGTGGCGCTTGGGGTGTCGAGGCCGAAGTGCCTGAGCATGCCCAGGGTTCGAGCCAGCACGTCGCGCCGGTACGCTTCTAGGTCCAGCCCCTCGTAGGAATGGAATCCGCTTGCCGACCGCAAGCCCACTTTGCCTTCCTGCATGTACTGGCGAACGATGTCCGGCATGGCATAGCGGTTTGCGTCGAGGTTCTTGGCAAGATAGTTGTTGGCATGAAACAGGATGTCGTTTCCGCCGTAATCGATAAACTCGAGTACTCCGATGGCTGCGAATCGAAAACCCAGCCCGTGCCGTGTGGCGAGGTCGATCTGTTCGGCCGTTGCCACACCCTCTTCGACCATGCGGGCCGCCTCGTTCATCACCAGTGTTTGCAGCCGCGGAACGATATAGCCCGGGCTACAGGCGCAGCGCACCGGCACTTTGCCGATCGACTCCAGGCTTTGCAGCAGGCGGTCGACGGCGTCGGGATCCGTGCCGTCGTGCGGGCTGACTTCGACAAGAGGAATGATGTAAGCCGGGTTTAGCCAATGTGCGTTCATGAAGCGCTTTGGCTGGCTGACCATGGGGGCAAGATCGGAGGCCAACATGGTGGATGTGGTGGACGCAATGAGCGCCTTGGGGTTGGCCAGCTCGCCCAATCGGCCGAGCGCATCGCGCTTGGCGTCTAGGGTTTCGGGCACGCCTTCGAAAATGATTTCCGCAACGCCTAGCACCTGGGCGGCCTCACCCAAGGGATGCACCGAGATCAAGCCAAGGCAGCTATCGATTTGGTCGGCGGACACCGAGCCAAGATCAGCCAGTTGCTGAAGCGTTAAGCGCAGCTCGTGCACGGCGCTTTGCCGAAGTGCTTCAAAGGCTTGCGCATCGCGCGCCTTGAAATCGACAATGGCAACGGCATGACCGCGCAAGGCGTAGGCCATGGCGATGCCGCGGCCCATGCGGCCTGCGCCCAGGGCCACGATCTTGGCCCGTTTGCCAGTGGTGGCCGCCTGCGCAGTGGCCGTTTCCGTAGCCAAGTCAGCGACGGCGCTCATGCCGATTTCCCTTGCGCCAGCATCTGACGCATTTCTTCGACCGAGAGTTTGTCGAGCCCCAATGCGCCCAGGGTGCGTTCGCCCTTGCGCAAGTCTTTGCCCAGAATGCCGCCGGCAATGGCAAGCAGGCCCTTGGCAACCGGCGCATCGCAACCCACCCAATCGGCAACGGACGCCAGCAGCGCGAGTCCCAGAACGGTGTCTTCGGTCATGTAGCGATGGGTGTAAAGGTCGATGTGTTCGCGCCAATCGCCCGAGTCCACGAGCTTTTTATGCGAGTCGCCGTACATCCATTGATCATTTTCGTAATGATCGGAAAGCGGAAAATGTGGGGCGCCGTAGCCGATGGCCTCGCGGATGGCGATGCGCTCGTTGTCGAGTGCGGTGGTTACCGCGCGAACGGCAGGCTGTGTGCCTTCGTTGTGGATGTCCCACTCGGGAAAATGCTGCAAAGGCGCCGCGTTCATCATGATAAGCGGTGGGTGGATGATAGGCCCGGCATTCATCAATGCACCCGACAAGGCGTCTTCGGAAGGCTCGATACAAGGAAACGCCTGAGCTATGACCTGCATGGCGTGGTCGGACTTTCGCGCGGGATACACGCCGGTAGGAAGCCGGGTGGCACGCATGGTAATAGCCACGGTGTTGGGGCCGTGCTTGCGAGCCAGCCAAGGCAGGGTGCCGGTTTCGGCCCAGGCGACATCAGCCGTACAACCCAGTTCGCGCACCGTTTCGGCCATGATGTAGCTGCCGAATGTACCGGGCGGCAGATACACGACCTGGCCATCTGTCAGATGCGGTGCCAGGGCACGCGCGATATCCTGTTGGGCAATGGCTGGGGAAGGAATGAGAATGAGCTGGGCGCCGTTGACGGCTTCGCCGATGTCGGTGGTAGCGGTGTCGATGATGACCGGGCGCTCGCCATGGTCATCTTTCAAGTAGATGGTCGACGTGTCGAGCACCGGCTTCAGGGCGCTTGCGTCGCGCCGCCAAAGGCGAATGGTATGGCCCTGTTCACTTAAATCGGCCGCTGCTGCGTAGCATCCGTGGCCGCCCCCAAGTACCGCTATTTCCATGCCCTGCCTCCGTTGAAAGACCCTGTTCAAGGTCCTGCAACGACGCTTCGATAAAACTCAACCAACCGCAATCCGCGTCGTTGCATTTATCTATGCACTTGCATATACCTTCGTACACTAAAGAAATAAAAGGCGGGTTGCAATGGAAAATTGCGTGGGGATTTCCCTGATAGAGTCTCTCAGGTAAGAGCACGAGGAAGTGAGAGAACGAGCGCATCGAAACAGATCCTCCGCACGACTGGACGTCTACGCGCATCCCTGTTTTTGAGTTGACTGCCTATTTGGTTGATCGAGACGATTTCTTTGAAGATTTCACCGCAGGCTTGGCGCTTGTTTTGCCTGCTGACTTTGCCGGCGGCTTGGTGGTCGGCATGGTGCTGTTGGTGTTGAACTGCTCCATCCAAGACAGCGCTTCCACGTGGGCCAGGAAATGGCGCAGGTACTCAGGGGCGGTGTCTTGCATCAAAAGCAAGGCACGGTGAATCAGCTGGGTTGAATTCAAGGGACCGGCGTTCTCGGGGACTTGTCTGTGCGATTGTTGAAGCCTTAGCCCGACGCTTAGGCGCTCCCAGGTTTTTTGGAAGTATTCGATCTCCGGCGGCTCGGCGGGTGAAGCTCCCTGATACTTGTGCGGTGCCTGCTTGGCAATGTGTGCGAGCAATTCGCCTAAAGGCCCGGCCGCACATGGAGTGCGCTTGGTGCCAGGGTCCACGGGCTTCGAGGCCTTCGAGTCCGGCGTCAGTCGCTCGTCGTCAGGCAGGTGATGAGAGGTCATTGGCGAGATGAGCTGGGTGACTGACCCATGGGATCTTCTGAAGCTTGCGACGGCCCGGGTGCCGGGGTGGACAAGGCAGGGGAAGGGACAGGGGAGATTTCGACGCGGCGGTTGCGGGCGCGGCCGGCTTCGTCGGTGTTGCTGCTGATGGGTTGTTCGGAGCCGAAGGCGGCGGCGAAGACTTTGGATGGAGGGATACCGGCATCAATCAAGGCGCGGGTGACAGTAAGTGCGCGTTGGGCGGAAAGTTCCCAGTTGTCGGCGAAGCGGCGGTTGTCGCCGTGGATGGGCTGGTCGTCGGTAAAGCCGCTAACCATCAGTGCCTGGTCTGCATCATGCAGATAATCGGTCAAGGGCGCGACGAGCGATGTAAGAACCTGGCGGCCCTCTTCTTGAAGGTCGGCGGAGTTAAGGGCGAAGAGCACGCTACCACTGATGCCAATGCGGCCGTCCACGAGGGTGACCCGGCCTTCTGCCAAGGGACGGGCCAGGGCTTGCTCCAGCGTCTGGCGTCTTTCGGTTTCTTCTTGTCGTTGCTGAATCTCTTCGGCGAGCCGGTTGGACAGCTGAAGCTGCATGGCGATGACGCCAACCAGCACAAGCACAAACGCGCCCAGCAATACGGACATCAGGTCGCCAAAGACGGCCCAAACGGGGGTGGTGGAGTCGACGCCAGAGTCGAAGTCTTCTCTCATGTGGCGGCGACACCTTTCGATCCGTTGGCGCCCGGAACTTGCTGTAACTGCTCAAGAATCTGCTTCTGAGACAGCAGGCTGAGGTCAACGATTTCGCGGGCCTGCGCAACGTAGTAAGCAAGTTGCTCGTCGCTACGCCCGATGGATTTTTCCAGAGTTTCTTCAACCCGCTGCAAGTGTTGCAACAGGGACGCACTGGATTCGCCGAACGACTGCACTGCCTGGCCGAAAGTGTCGGCAAGTGTGGCAATTTGATCAGCTCCGCTGCCCACCGCCGATGCAATAGTGCCGAGTTTTTCGGCTTCGGCCTCAACCCGGGTCGCGACCTTGGCTTCGATTCGTTCAAGCAGATCAGACGAGTTGCTTAGCAGTGCGTCGACGGCGGTGCGCTGTTCGTTGGAAGCATGATTCACGGCATCGAGCAAAGTCGCCAGCGTTTCGAGCATGCGGCCACGTTCTTCGAGCATGGCGTTGTCGCGGGCCATGCTGTCAGAAAGCTTGTCGCGTACCTCGGCGACCACCTCGGCAGCCACTTTAGGCGCTTCGGACGCGGCCGTGATAAGGCGTTGAATCTCGGCAATGGTACCGTTGGCATGCTCGCGCGAGTGAGCGGCGATCTCCTCTGCGGTGGTTGCCAGAGCATCGCAAATTTCTTTTTGCTTCTGGGCCGCGAGAGCTGAGGATTCTTGCCATTGCGAATGCAGCCCTTCGGTGATGCCTTCAAGCGCTTGCCTCCACGCCGCAAGACGATTGGCGTCTTGAGAAATCAAAGCCTCACGCAAAGAAATGGCGGCATCATTGGCCTGCGAAGTCATGTTATCAATCAGCGCAGTGGAGCGTTCCTCAAACGTGCCTGTGAATGAATTCAGAGAACTACGCAGGCCTCCCGCCAAGGCCTCATTGACTTCGCGCTGCTCTTGCACCAGGGCTGTCCCAAGCTCTTGCTGTGATTTGAGTACTGCTTGATTCGAAGCGACGGTTTTTTCGATGAGGGACTCAGCCACTTGGCGCTGCTCGGCAATCATCGTCTCGATGACCTGGCGCTGCGTCTGGAGCAAGGATTCGCTGGTAGCCTTGTGTTGATCAAGCGCGGCCGTCCAGTGAATCGCCACCTTCTCGACAGAAAGTTCCTGGTTCTTGGCAAGCTGCTCCAAGTGCTGCTGGACGGATTCACGTACAGAGTCTTGCAAGGCCTTGCTCTCTCGGGCCAGTCCGGCTAGCGTCGCCTCGACGACGGGTGCAATAGAGGCGCACGCGGCCTCAGTTGCCTTCTGAAGGCTGTTTTGAAGCGACGCATCCAGCGATGTGGCCAGGCCCTGGTAGGAGGTTTCGGCCAACGCCGCCAGTCGTTCGTTCAACTCGCTCGCACGTTGCTCCAGACTTGCCAAAGTGGCTTCATTCCTGGTCACCAACATCTCGTGTCCGGAAGCCAGGCGCTCGTTCAGGGCTTCGCTACGTTGTTCCAAGGCGGTCTGGCGAGCATCACTCTTTGCCTGAAAGGCTTCCTGACCGGCAACGAGCTTGTCGCTCAAGGCCTGACTGCTGGTTTCTATAGCCGTGATAAGCGACTGCAAACGGTCAACGACCTGCGGCAATGCCTGAGTCTGCTCGTGAAGCATCCGCAGGCTTTCTTCGCGTTGATGGGCCTGCGAAAACACGCGCAGCGTGTCGGCAACCTGGGCGTCCAGTCGCCGCAAGGCCGCCGCCCTGTCACGCCGGGATAGCGCGGATAGCAAACCCAGCATTGCCGAAGTGGCCACACCGGCCACCGATGTGCCAAATGCAAAACCCAGCCCGGTAATGGGCGCCGCCAATGAAGCACGAATGGCTTGCAGATCGGTTGCGTTCTCGAGCGCCAGGCCGGTTCCGCGCAATGTCGCCACCATGCCCAGAAAGGTACCCAACATGCCAAGCAGAACGAGCAAGCCCACCAGATACGGTGTGAGAGCGGGACCAGGTAGGCCGACGCGTTCCCCTTCCACTCGCGCGCGAACAGAGTCACGAAGACCCGGGTCAATGGCCGATATCCATTGCGCCAGGCTGGGCGGTGTCTGGCTAAGCCCATCCAATGCCTTCTCGAGCGTTTGCGTGGCCTGCTTGTAACGCTGCAACTCGAGCGCTCCGGCCATGTAAACCACCGCGATCAACGCTGTGAAGGCCAGCGCCAGCGGGTTCGATGCGATGTATCCCGCGCCCACCCAGGCGACGACCGCCAGGCCTGCAATAAACGCTAGAAAATAAAGGAATCGGTTCATAAATGGTGTTGAGATGTTGTGATCGCAGACAGTAACCCTTGAACAGGCTGCAGTCGCAGATCCAATTCTTCTTTCATGACAAGACTTAAGTCACGAAGAAATGTATTGTTGCGCCCGTCTTGAGGAAGGCGCTCGAAGTGTTCTTCCAACAGCCCCGGCAATCCGGCCAACACTGTGGTTTCGCGCTCGCCCAGTGCCTGCTCCATGGCCGCATCCACAGCCGCCAGTCGCGCCATGTCTGGCGAAGTTGCCGCAAGCAAACCCCGCAGGCGGCCGCGCAACGTGGCAATATTGCCTTCCATCTTGTGCTGCAGCATCGTGTAGCGCCGCCGGTACGACTGAATATCCAGCTCTTGCTCGGCGGCCACGCCCGCGCGAAGCTGTCGGCGCTGAGCGGCAGGCAGGGGTTGCGGAGGCGCCGCGGCCGTAAAAATGGCCTGTTCAAGCGTATCGCGAAGCTGTGCATACTCGGCGCGTGCCAGTTCGACTACATCCACGACATCCGTATCGGCGGCTGAACCAGGCACCCCCAGCTTGGCACTCACCGCGGGCGCCGGCGCACTCAGCACCTTGGACAGCAGAATGGATTCCGTCCAGCCCAACCACTGATCCAGGCGCGCCGCCGGCGACTGGGCCGGCTCGGCTACCTCGACCTGAGTCATACGAGAAAGTAAACGTACAAGCGTCGGTCCACTGAAGCTCGTCCGCCGTGGCAGTTCTGTCACTATGCCTTCCTGCGTCGAAAACGGATGATTTTACTTGGAGAGTTCAAGGGTCGCACGCGGGTGCCCAGCACGCTGTCCTCGCACGCCATTTCAGGCTAGCATTTGCTCAGCCTGTAACAACCTTGCCAGATAACCAGTCACTCAGCAGGCATCATTTTGCCCAATCAGAGACACCACCATCCTCTGGACTCCGTATTGGATGCAGTGGCTCACAGATACGAAATTGAGCGACTGCATTCAACGGATTCAGCCAACAACAATAAGGCCGCCACGAAACTGGTGCTGGCGATCGAGTCCGCACGCGCACAGCTCGCCGCGGGCGTAGCGCCCGCTGACGCAACGAAGTTTGAATTTCTTGGTGCCTTGTCCGAGCTGATCCGCGAGTCACTGAATGGGTCACCACCCGACCCAGTCTACCAGGCCCTCGTGCTTCGGCATCAGTCACCACGCGTTCGAGAATATGCTGCCCTGTCTGCCAAAAGCGAGCAGAACAAGCGGACGGTGCGCACTATCGTCAATGCCATGGCTCACCCTGCCCGGCAGCAGCGCGCGTCCTCGGCAAAACTGGCCTCCTCCCTGGGTGAAATTCATGACGCGTCGAACCAACTGCAATGGGAGAGCCTCGCAAATCGGGCCCAACACTTTCTGTCGTGGCTGAATGCTGAACTCACCATTTCGGACGAATCGGTCGGCCTGGTCCAGGGCAAGCTTCGCCGCCTGCTCGAGGAGCCTGCCCTGGCCGAGCTACGCCGGATGACCGAACTGCATTCCGACAACCTCGTGCAGCGCTACCAGGCGCTACGTGATCAATCGGGTCCGCGCTCGGGAAGCCCGGACGCCAGTGAGCGAGGTGCCGAATCAAAGAAGCGCGGAATCCAAACCGAAGTCTTGGCTGCCCAGGCGCTTCAGGCGCTTGCAGACAGGCTGAATCGCGACCTGACAGATCAAATCGAACAGTATCGTGTGGTCACGTCGTTACGCGTACCCGCAGCGCTGCTTGCCGACACGCGGCGCGGGAAAGGCGAATGGGACTCGGTGCTGCTCTATAGTAGCGACGCTTCACAGGGCGGCAGTACAGTGTGGGAGGTTTGCCTGCTCGTCGAGGCTAAGGCGTCTGCAGACGCAGCCACAAAAGACTTTCCTCGTCTGCTGCGTGGACTGGAGATTCTGGCGGAGGCGTCCCGCGACGCTACGTACGCGTTCCCTTCAAGGGAAGGCACGCTGAATGTCAGTGGCAGATCGCTTAGCACCTTATCCACAGACAAGGCGCGTCTTAGGCAGACGGTGATGTACTGCTGCGATGAAGTCATCGAAGGCACGCCCCGCTTGTTGAGCGCGGCCAGCCGCATGCAGCTATTGTCTGCGCCGGCGAGCCTGGACTTCGCGACCCACTTGGTAAACCCGCCGCTTGGCGAGAACGCGAATGCAGACCTCGCACCATCGTTGCAAAACGCATCAGCCTTGCAAACCCTTGAACCGGTCTGGCGCGAGCTGTTGCACTCGCCGAATTGGCGCCCGGTTCTGGACCAGTATCAAACCCTGCTGAAAGTGCGTGAGCTGATGGTGCATCCGGACGACCTCGTCACCGCAGTCCGCGACGTGGACAGCGGTCGCCAGTAAATTCACCCCGCTTTTTCACCCGTCATTCCCAATCCTCGACTCGAACATTCGGGATACGCTCAAATCCGCGCATCTCATGCGTTGTTAGGATCGACCCCGGGGCAAGAGCTCGTCCTGCGACCATTCAGCCAAGCGCAGTTCTCATGTTCAATACTCTTGAACGTGAACTGCGATCATCTGCAAAAGGCCAGGCAAGCCGGCTGTGGCAAACTGGACATTCGCAAGACCACATTAATTGTTCGCGCTACAGACAGACATTCAGATGCACACACCCACCAACTCATTCAAACAGGCACTTGCCAAGCGCCGTCATCAATTCGGTCTGTTCCTGGGAATGGCCAACCCCATCAGCGCTGAAATACTGGCCACATGTGGGTACGACTTTTTGCTGATCGACGCCGAACACGGGGTCAACGACATACGCAGCATTCAAATACAGTTGCAGGCCATGGCACCTTACCCGGTCGAATGCCTGGTGCGCCCCGCTCATCACGATGCCTCACTGATCAAACAGATTCTTGGAACCGGTGCCCAAACACTGCTGGTACCCATGGTGGATACGGCCGAGCAGGCTCGCGATATCGTCGCCGCCATGCACTATCCGCCAAAGGGAATACGCGGCGTGGGGACGGGCCTCGAGCGAGGTTCACGCTGGAACGCCTGCTCGGACTACCTTGCCCGGGCGAATGAAGAGCTTTGTCTGATCGTGCAGGTTGAAACCGTAACTGCGTTAAAGAACCTGGAAGCGATCCTTGCCGTCGACGGTGTGGATGGCGTATTTATCGGACCTTCCGACCTCGCCGCCTCGCTGGGCTACTTGGGCCAAGTGCAACACCCCGAAGTGCAAAAGGTCATCACGGATGCGCTTTCTCGGGTGGCGGCAGCAGGCAAGGCGGCCGGGATGTTTTGTGCCGACCCTACGCAAGCCGCTTCGTACCAGGCGAGCGGGGCCACATTTCTGGCCATGGGCGCGGATACCGGGCTGCTACGCAATGCCGCGACGAAATTGCTGGAAACGCTTCGCCCGAAGTCTGCCTGAACGGCTTAAACCCGCTCGAATATGCCCGCCGCCCCCATGCCTGTCCCCACGCACATCGTCACCATCCCGTATTCCAGCTTGTGCCGCTGCATCGCATGCACAACGGTGGCCGAGCGAATGGCACCCGTTGCACCCAGAGGATGGCCCAGCGCAATGGCACCGCCCATCGGGTTGACGACCTCGGGGTTGAGGTTAAGGTCGCGAATGACGGCAAGGGCCTGAGCAGCAAACGCTTCGTTCAGTTCGATCCAGCCAATCTTGTCCAGGGTCAGACCTGCACGCTGCAGTACTTCGGGTATCGCAAACTTGGGGCCGATTCCCATGATTGCGGGGGGCACACCCCGCACCGCAAAGGATACGAATCGCGCAAGCGGCGTCAGATTATGAGCTTTGAGCGCGCGCTCTGAAACCACCAGCAGCGCACCCGCACCGTCGGACATCTGGGAACTGTTTCCCGCCGTAACGCTTCCCTTTGCCGCGAACACCGGCTTGAGTTTGGCCAGCGCCTCGAGGCTGGTGTCGGGGCGGGGCCCTTCGTCCAGCGACATACTCTTGCGAGTTTCCTGCACTTCATCCGAGGCCAAATTGGGCGTGCGGCGAGTGACCTCGATGGGAAGAATCTCGTCGTTGAACTCGCACGCCTTTTGTGCCGCCAAGGCGCGCTGATGGGATTGCAAGGCGAACGCGTCCTGGTCTTCGCGCGATACCTTCCACTGCATGGCTACCTGCTCGGCCGTCTGGCCCATGCCATAGGCAATACCCAGGTTTTCATCGCGCTCGAAGATGCGCGGGCTGAACGTAGTATTGACGCCAATGATCGGCACTTGGCTCATTGACTCGGTTCCCGCGGCGATCATGACGTCGGCCTCGCCGACTCGTATACGGTCTGCCGCCATGGCCAAAGCGGTAAGGCCGGATGCACAAAAACGGTTCACCGTGACGCCCGGTACCGTATCGGGCAGGCCGGCCAGCAAAACACCTAAGCGCGCCACATTGAAGCCTTGCGGGCCTTCGGGGATGGCGCAACCCGCAATGACGTCTTCTACCGCGGCAGGGTCCAGGTTTGGCGCCTGCGCCAAAACGCCCTTGAGCACTTCGGCCAGCAGATCATCCGGACGATAACGGGAAAGCGTTCCGCGTGGTGCTTTACCAATTGGACTGCGCGTGGCGGCAACAATATAAGCCTGTTGCAGTGTGGTCATGTGTCGTCTCCGTAAGGGGTGTGTCGACTCTGGTGCGTGAAGGCCGCTTGCCTAGTTGCGCACCGGCTTGCCGGTCTTGACGAAACCCATAATGCGTTCCTGTGTCTTGGGATGGGCGAGCAGGCCCAGGAAGGCTTCACGCTCACGCGCCAACATCCATGCTTCGTCTACACGCTCGCCAGGGTCGAGATCGCCACCGCACATCACGTGTGCGATAGTGGCCGCCACGTGATAGTCATACTCGGAAATAAAACCTCCGACCAACATATTCACCAACTGCCCCTTCAAGGTCGCGATACCGTCCCGGCCCGCCACTGGAAACAGCGTAGGCATAGGTGGACGCCATCCGGCCTCGGCCATGGCATGGGCTTCCCGCACCGCTACATAAAGCAGCTCGTGACGGTTCATGACGATGGGGTCGGAAGGTAGCAGGTAACCGATCTGCTGCGCATGCAGCGCTGACGTGGTCACGGTGGCTTGGGCAATAGGAGACGCAAAGCGTTTCAGGTAGGCCAGCAACGGGGCATCGGGTGCGCCAAGGGCTTGAAGCTCTGACGCGCGTCGCGCGCTCCACGTTAGCCCGCCGGCGCCGGGCACCAGCCCCAAGCCTGCTTCCACCAATCCCATATAGGTTTCAAAGTGCGCAACCCGACGGGCGCAGTGCAGGGCCAGTTCGCAGCCACCTCCCAGAGCCATGCCCGCAAGTGCCGCGACCACCGGCACCTGCGCGTAGCGAAGTCGCAGCACCATGTCTTGCATGGCATGCTCGACAGGCTCAACGGCAGCGGGGCCGCCTGATGCAAACAGGGGCAGCATCGATTTCAGGTCGGCGCCTGCGGAGAAGGGGTCAGCAAGCTGGCCAATCACAAGCGCGCTGAAGGATCCTTCGGCAATGTCCACGGCATGCTGGATTCCCTTCAACACGTCCGGGCTGAGCGTGTGCATCTTGGTCTTGAAGGACACGATCAGCACATCGCTGGGGTGGGGTGCGGGCAACGTCCAGCATCGAACAGCGTCGTCTTCGTAAACGGTTTGGGCATTGAGGTCTGACGACTCGCCCACAAGGCGCGGGGCGCCGATCTGCCGTTGGTACACGGCCAGGTCGCTACGCGGCCAAAAGGCCTGGGCGGTGGGGTTCCACGACCCTTCGGCCGTGTGAACCCCTTGGGCGTCGTCAACCGGCCCATTGAAAACCCAGTCAGGCAAGGGAGCACTGGAAAGAGTCTTGCCTTGCTTGATGTCGTCGGCAATCCACTCTGCCACATCTCGCCAGCCGGCAGCCTGCCAGATTTCGAAAGGTCCCTGCTGGTGGCCAAAGCCCCAGATCATTGCCTGATCAATCTGCCGGGCGGTATCGGCGATTTCGGCAAGGTGAAAAGCACTGTAGTGAAACATATCCCGCAATACCGACCATACAAATTGGGCCTGCGGGTGTTGCGATTCGCGCAAGCTGCGCAGACGCTTGGCAGGATCGCGCTCTGCGAGCAAGGCTGCCACGCCTTCATCCACGTGTGCATCGGCCGGCACGTACTCACCCTTCTTGGGGTCCAGCCGCAATATCGCTTTGCCTTCTTTGCGATAGAAGCCGGCTCCGGTTTTTTGCCCCAGCGCGCCCTTTTCGATCAGTGCTTCGACGACCGGAGGCATCGCAAACGCCGCGTGAAAGGGATCGTTTGGAAGCTGGTCCCACATCGTCCGAATGACATGCGCAAGCGTATCGAGGCCCACCACGTCGGCGGTGCGGAAGGTGCCCGACTTGGCCCGACCCAGCCGCGTACCGGTCAGTTCATCGACCTGCTCGTAACTGAGTCCGAACTTCTCTGCCTGAGCAAAGACCGACAACATGCCGAAGACACCAATGCGATTGCCGATAAAGTTGGGCGTATCTTTGGCGCGCACCACTGCTTTGCCCAGACCAGTGGTAAGAAATGTTTCCAGTGCGTCGAGCAAGGCGGGTTGCGTATCGGTAGTGGGAATCAGTTCAACCAGCGGCATATAGCGTGGCGGGTTGAAAAAATGCACTCCACAAAAACGTGCACGCAGCGATTCGGGCAAGGCCTGGGCCAGTTGGGTAATCGACAGGCCCGAGGTGTTGCTGGCCACGATGGCACCGGGCTTGATGGCCGGAGCCAGCTGCTCGTAAAGGTCAAGCTTCCAGTCCAGGCGCTCGGCGATCGCTTCGATGACCAGATCGCACTCCGCCAGACGATGTAGATCTGTCTGATAATTGGCTGCGGTGATCAGGTCGGCGAGCTCTGGAGTACCTAACGGGGCGGGCTTGGCCTTGCGCAGCTGCGCAATGGATTTCAGCACATTCCCGTTTGGGTCTCCTTGCTTGGCCGGCAAATCGAACAACACCACCGGCACGCCTGCGTTCACACAGTGAGCGGCGATTTGCGCCCCCATGACTCCTGCCCCGCATACGGCCACCTTACGGATATGAAATTGGCCTGATTGACTGGCTTGCATAGACGTCGCTCCATCGAAAATGTTGTTTGCGTCGCTTTGACCTAGTGTAGTACGTAGCCGAAGCGATGGCCGCAACAGGAAGCTACCCTGCTGATGCTGCGTTTCGGTCCACGCGCGACGCTTGGTCCATCCTTAGTACTCAGATGCATGGCCCGTCAGCGCCACCCCTATCCTCAGCAGAAAATGCGAGAGGTCGTCAGCCCAACGCTCGAACCGGGAATGGCGAGCTATCGATTCGGCCGTTACATGGTTGCAGCTATTCGTTAGCTCTCTTTCCAGCGCCTCTTTAAGTTCCGCGGCAAAGTCCTCATCACTGACAAATACGTTCGTTTCTCGGGCATGAAGCAGACTGAAGGGGTCCATGTTCGAAGAACCCACCATGGCGCAACCGTCTATGACCGCCACCTTGGCATGCAAATAACTGGGTTGATATTCGTAGATTTCGATGCCGGCTCTGAGCACATGGTGATACATGCTTCGGCAGGCACGATACTGAATCGCGTACTCCGCTCTGCCCTGCAGTAATAGCCGCACCCGCACCCCGCGTCGTGCGGCGCGGCGCAAGGCTTCTTTCAGACGGCGACCCGGAATAAAATACGAATTGGCGATAAGCACGTCATGTCTGGCAGTTTCCAGAGCGTGCACATACACGTTCTCTATCGTGTTGCGAAACCGAAGGTTATCGCGCTGCAGTACGCTGGCACGCATGCCGGGCTCGAAGCGTTCCTGCGTTTCGGCCAAGGCTCGCGCGCGCCTCTCGCGCCAGCCTTTTAACCGCTGATAGAACTGACTCCAGTCATCACGGCGGCGCCACCCCATCCTTACCCACAAATCACTTTGTGCCTTGTCCAGGTCCTGGACAACAGGACCGCGTATCCGAACGGCAAAATCGAATCGGGGTCGTGGACCTTGGCCGTCGTCCGGGACATCTTCCAGGTCATCAATGATATTGATGCCGCCCACAAAACCAATGCGACGATCGATGACAGTGACCTTACGATGAAGACGACGCAATCGCTTCAACTTGAAACGAAAGCGGCTTAATCCATTGGGTTCTGGACGGTAGATTCGAACCTGTGCGCCCATCTCTTCAAGCAGTCGGGCAACTTCGGTGGCCTGCGGGAAGCTGCCAAAACCATCAATAACGACCCGAACCTTGACCCCACGCTCACAGGCTGCTTTCAAATGACTTAGTACTTTCCGACCGGTATCATCCAGATTGAAGATGTAGGTTTCGAGATGGACGCTGGCTTGGGCCTCGTCGATGTCGCGGCACAGGGCCGGAAAGAACTCACCGCCGTTCCCCAGCAGTTCAATGCAGTTTCCTTCGCGCCAGATCAGACGTGGCTCGTTACGCGCCATGAACTCTCCCCCGATGACAATAAGGCCAGGCTCTATTTTGCCTTGTCAGGCACGTGGCGTACCCAATGTCTTGGCAGCAAGCTGCCGTCAGGGCAATTCCAGCTCAGCGAAAATAGGAGAATGATCCGACAGTTGTCGCCAGGGGCGTCCGTGCAGAACACGCGCCTTGCGCACGGCAAAGCCGCGCTGATATATGCGATCAAGCCGCAGCCAAGGGAAGGCCGACGGAAAGGTACGTGGGGGCGGGGTCATGCGGGCCATCCCATTGATGCCGAGCTCGTGCACGGATTGGGCCAGCCGGTTGCGGCGCAGGTTGCGGCCCAGATGCCTGACAGTGTGATGAAGCGGCATGGACCTTGTGGCCAGCCCTTGCGGCGATACCGCGAACACTTCGTACAGTCCCAACTGTTCCACAAATAACGGCGCGAGGCGGTTGGTCCAGTCGTTGAAATCGCCCGCGATGATCATGGGCGCGTGCTCGGGCACCATGCGTTTGATGCGATCAACCAGGGCCATGATCTGACGCGTGCGTCCTCCCGCAAACAAACCGAGATGCACCACCAGACAGTGAACCTGAGTCTCGTCGACCATGATGGTGGCGTGCAGCAGGCCTCGCTGCTCCAGCTTGTGGTCGGAGATGTCCTGGTTTTCGTAATGAAGGATGTCGTAGCGCGACAGCAATGCGTTGCCGTGGTCGGTATGCGACCGGATGGCGTTACATCCATAGCAATACTGCATGTCCAGCGCAGCGCCCAGCGACTCGTGCTGAGCGTGCAAGATACCCTGGCGTTCATTACGCCCTTGTACCTCTTGCAGAAAGAGCAGGTCGGGTTGAAGGCCGTACAGGCCCAGGCGCAGTTGCGAAAGCGATTCGCGCGAGCCGATCGCCGATCGGCCCTTGTGAATGTTGTAGCTGACGATGCGCAGGATAGACATGTCGACCCCCCGCCCGCTTCCTTTACTTGGGCTCGGCCGGACGCAAGCGGATGTGCAATTCGCGCAGCTGCTTTTCGTCGACCGGCGAAGGAGCGTGCGTCAGTAAATCTTGAGCGCGCTGAGTCTTGGGAAAGGCAATGACATCGCGGATGCTCTCGGCACCGGCCATCATGGTCACCAGTCGATCCAGACCAAAGGCCACTCCACCGTGAGGCGGCGCACCGTACTGCAGCGCATCCAGCAGGAAGCCGAATTTCTCGCGTGCTTCTTCGTCGCTGATGTTAAGCGCCTGGAAAACCTTGCTTTGAACATCGGCACGATGGATACGCACTGATCCGCCGCCGATTTCCCAACCGTTCAACACGATGTCGTATGCCTTGGCCAGCGCACGTGCGGGCTCTTTCTCGAGATACTCTTCGTGACCATCCTTGGGACTGGTGAAGGGGTGGTGCGCGGCAAAGTAACGGCCTTCTTGTTCGTCGTATTCGAACATGGGGAAGTCCACCACCCACAGCGGCTTCCAACCCGCCTCGAACAGGCCGTTTTCCTTGCCGAAGTCGCTATGACCGATACGAACACGCAAGGCTCCCATCGCGTCGTTGACGACTTTGGTCTTGTCGGCGCCAAAGAAAATCAGGTCGCCGTCTTGTGCGCCCGTGCGTTCGATTAGTTGAGTCAGAGCCTGGTTATGAATGTTCTTGACGATGGGCGATTGCAGGCCTTCGGGAATCGACTTGGCATCGTTGACCTTGATGTAGGCCAGACCCTTGGCTCCGTATATACCAACGAACTTGGTATAGGCATCAATCTCGCTGCGTGAGAGTGCACCGCCGCCCGGAACACGCAGGGCCACGACGCGGCAGGCTGGGTCCTTGGCAGGGGCCGAGAACACCTTGAAGTCGACGTCGGACATCAGGTCGGACACATCTTCGAATTCGAGCTTGACGCGAAGGTCAGGTTTGTCTGAACCAAAGCGGCGCATGGCTTCTTCCCACGTCATGGTGGGGAAGGTTGCCGGCAGCTCCACGCCTTGCACTTCCTTGAACACGTGGCGCAGCATGCCTTCAAAGATTTCGCGAATCTGCTCTTCGTTGAGGAAAGACGTTTCGCAGTCGATCTGAGTGAATTCGGGTTGGCGGTCGGCGCGCAGATCCTCGTCACGGAAGCATTTGGTGATCTGATAGTAGCGATCAAAACCGGCCACCATCAGCATCTGCTTGAACAGCTGGGGCGACTGAGGCAAGGCAAAGAACTCGCCGGGGTTTACGCGCGACGGAACCAGATAGTCACGCGCTCCTTCGGGAGTGCTCTTGGTCAGCATCGGAGTTTCGATGTCGATAAAGCCCAGGCTGTCCAGGTATTTGCGTACTTCGATCGAAACACGATAGCGCAGCATCAGGTTTTGCTGCATCTGCGGACGACGCAGGTCGAGCACCCGATGTGTCAAGCGTGTGGTTTCCGACAGATTGTCGTCATCGAGCTGGAACGGCGGCGTTACCGAAGTATTGAGGATTTCGATTTCGCGGCACAGGATTTCGATTTCGCCCGAGGCCAGATCCGGGTTGTTGGTGCCTTCAGGGCGCAAGCGCACAAGGCCGGTAATACGCAAGCAATATTCGTTGCGGATGCGTTCGGCCGTAGCAAAGGCCTCGACGTTGTCAGGATCGACCACTACCTGCGCCAGGCCGGCACGGTCACGCAAGTCGATAAAAATGACGCCGCCATGATCGCGACGCCGGTGCACCCAACCAAACAATGTGACTGTCTGGTCTAGTTGTTCTCGACTGACCTCGCCGGTGTAGCAGGTACGCATGAAGGAGTGCTCCGTATTGTTGAATCTGTTGATATCGGCGAATCGGACCGAAGGCGTCCGAAAAGTCGGAGCCTTCGGGACGCCAAGAGTGTTAGGTTGCGGCAGCCGTGGAGGAAGCCGAGGAAGACGTGGTGGCTGTGCTGGATGACGCCGAGGAAGACGAATCGCTGGCGGCAGAGCTGCTTTCCGATCCGCCGCTGGATTTCTTGCCGCCGTCACGGAAATCCGTGACATACCAGCCAGAGCCCTTCAATTGAAAACCCGCGGCCGTCACCTGCTTTTCGTAGGTGCTTTTGCCACACTCGGGGCAATCAGTAAGAACGGGGTCGGACATTTTTTGCAGAACGTCTTGCGCATGACCGCAATCGCTGCATTTGTATGCGTAGATAGGCACGGAAAAAATCCCAAGAAAAATAGTCTAAGGAAACCGCTGGCTGCCGCCCTGGGGTCGTAAAGCACGACATGCGACGCGCGGCAAAGCTTCAGCCCGGATAGTGGCATCGGCCGAATCAGACTATAAAAACCACGGATAACGCGTGATTTTAGCTGTTTTTGACGTTCGCCACCCAGAAGGCACCGGCCTTCGCCCCTGTAGATGAGGGCGGCATGGTAGAAATCAAGGCTTGGAATACCCTCTGAGCGGGCACGCGAGAATTCTTGCCCGGAAGCTAGCAGACACCCGTTCCGGGCGCATATTCAGGGCACTAAACCATGCGAAACAGGACGATCTGCAGTATTCTAGACGGTTGGATCGCTCTTTTTCGGACCCACTTCATGCCCACCTCGTCTTACCAGTTTTCGCAACGCGCGAAAAATATCACCAGCTCGACCATCCGGGAAATCCTCAAGGTCACCGAAAGGCCCGAGATCATCTCGTTTGCGGGCGGTTTGCCGGCACCGGTGGGTTTTCCGATAAATGATGTCAATCAGGCCATTGACCGCGTACTCACCGAGAAGGGGCACTCGGCCTTGCAATACGGTCCGACCGAAGGCTACACCCCGCTGCGCGAATGGCTGGCCCAGGACATGCAAAAGCGCGGCGCCAGTGATGTCAGCGTCGACGAAGTGCTGATTGTTTCCGGCTCGCAGCAAGCGCTCGATCTTTTGGGCAAGCTGTTTATCGATCCGGGCAGTAAGGTCCTGGTCGAAGCACCCAGTTATCTGGGCGCACTGCAGTCCTTCTCGCTATTTGAACCCGAATACGTCACCGTCGCTACAGACGAAGGCGGCCTGATTCCCGAAGAGCTCACCGCCGAGCAGCTTAACAACGCCCGTTTCATTTACGCCCTGCCGAATTTTCAAAATCCGACTGGTCGGACCCTGGGTCTTGAGCGTCGAGAGGCTCTGGTAGAACGGTGTGCGCAGGCCGGCGTGCCCATTATTGAAGATGATCCCTATGGCGACTTGCGCTACGCAGGCGAAGCCCTGCCCGGCTTATTGGCGCTGGGGCGCAAGGTAGGCGCAACAGTGATCCGCCTGGGATCGTTCTCGAAGGTGCTCGCCCCTGGATTGCGGCTGGGCTATATCGTAGCGCCGGCTCCGATCATCAGTAAGCTGGTGCAAATCAAGCAGGCCACCGATCTGCACAGCTCCACACTGACACAGATGGCGGTATACGAAACTATCAAGAACGGTTTTTTGGCGCAGCACCTTCCCGCGGTGCGCGATATCTATCGCGAACAGTGTGGCTACATGCTCGACGCCATGCAAGCGCATTTTCCATCAACTGTCAGCTGGACCCGTCCCGAAGGCGGCATGTTCATCTGGGTAACCTTGCCGCAACACATCGACGCGCAAGAGCTGCTGGCTAGCGCCATCGAACGCCATGTAGCCTTTGTGCCAGGCGCCCCCTTCTATGCAGACGCCGCTCAGCACAATACGCTGCGTCTGAGCTTTGTCACCGTGCCCGAAGCCCGAATTCGTGAAGGCATTGCCATTCTTGGGCGTCTGATCGAAGAAAGCATTGCAAAAGCCGAGCAGGCCGCCTCTTCAAAAGACATCGCACTCGATGCGGCCGAGTCGGCAGCGTTGTTAAGCAGCACAGATTCGACCCCCAGCACACCCGCCCCAGGCCTCCAAGCTGTTTGATTTACCGGTATGTCGTCAACACAACCGCCTTCTGGACGCACTCCTCGCCCGCTGCCCGACCTTTCCGACATGCGCCACGACGACTGGGTCGAGCGCTGGTTACCCAGAAGTTGGGGGCCCTATGCCCGCCTGTGCAGGCTGGATCGGCCGGTGGGCACCTGGCTGACCTTGCTGCCCTGCCTGGCGGCCCTCGTGCAGGCAGCAGAAGGCTGGCCCACACTGTGGCGTCTGTTTATCTTTTCGTTGGGCGCTCTGCTGATGCGTGGCATCGGCTGTACGCTTAACGACATTTTTGACCGAGACCTGGATCACCAGGTCGAGCGCACTCGCTTCCGGCCCCTGACCAGCGGGCAGATCACCTTGCGCAATGCACTGTACTTTTTGCTGGGGCAATTTGCGGTCTGCGCGCTGCTGCTGTTTGCCATCAATGAATACAGTCGGTGGATGGCGGTAGCCCTGGTTCCCATTGTCATCATCTACCCGCTATGCAAGCGGTTTACCTATTGGCCCCAGATCGTGCTGGGCATAGGTTTCAACTGGGGCATGCTGATGGCGTGGTCCGACACGCAAAACTACATTCCACTTGCCGGCGTAGCAATGTGGGTGGGGGCCGTGCTTTGGCAGGTGGGGTACGACTCCATCTACGCCTATGTAGATGTGCGCGACGATCTGAAGGTTGGTGTAAAGTCGACGGCCATGCGCTTTGCCGAACACGGCAAGCTTTGGATCAGCGGATTTTATCTGGCGACCTTCCTGCTGTGGTTGTATGGAGGTTGGGCGCTCGATCATCACCTGGCGTATTTTGTGGTGCTCGCCATCATCGGCGGCCATTTCGTCTGGCAGATGATCACGTTCGACCTGGCCCGACCCGACCGCAACTTCATGTTGTTCCGATCGAACATGACAGTCGGCGTGATGTTGATTGTCGCCACCCTGGTTGGCACGCTTTTATGATGTCACCGTCATACAATATTCGCCCCGTGTTAACTGCCCGTACGCAGAGACCCTGCACACCCTAGGTTCGGCAACTTAAAAACAAGACAAGAGATTCATAGATATGCCCGTCACCATTGAGCTGATCGCTACTATTTTATTTGCCGTTGCCGTCGTCCATACGTTCTCTGTACCGGTGTTCGCGCGTCTGGCCAACCGCAACGGACCTCATGCAGGGCTTTGGCATTTGCTTTCGGAAGTCGAAGCGGTGTTCGGCGTGTGGGCCTTTGTCCTGGTCATTATTTTTGGCCTGGTGGTAGGCGCCGGGGACGCGGTGGCTTACCTCGATTCTCGAAACTTTACAGAGCCGGCCTTTGTTTTTGCCATCATGGTGGTAGCCGCCAGCCGGCCGATACTTGAATTGGTTGGGACGCTCGTGCGCGCGCTATCGCGCATGTTGCCGATGCGAACCGAACTCTCCACCTTTTTCGTGACGCTGTCCTTCGTTCCACTGGCGGGCTCTTTTATTACCGAGCCCGCAGCCATGACCCTGGCTGCGTTATTACTGCGCGACGCGTACTTCCACAAACCCGAACAAGTCGGCTTCAAGTATCTGACGTTGGGCGTACTGTTTGTAAACATTTCGATAGGCGGTGTTTTAACCGCCTATGCTGCGCCCCCGGTGTTGATGGTAGCCAACGCCTTCGGTTGGGATACCGCATACATGGCCACGCATTTCGGCTGGCGGGCAGCATGTGCCGTTCTCATCAATGCCGGCGTCCTCACCATTATCTGCCGTAAGTACTTGGTCACCGGCGAAATTGGAGGCGAACCGAAGGAGTCTCGTGTCAAGATTCCCCTGTTTGTCACTCTGGTTCATATGGCAATACTCGTAGGTATCGTACTGGGAGCGCACCACCCTGTTGTTTTCCTTGGTCTGCTCATGATGTTCATCGGCTACGCGCAGGCCTACGCGAGCTACCAGGACCGCTTGATGATCAAAGAAGGCTTGCTGGTGGGTTTCTTCTTGGCAGGGCTGATCGTACTGGGTGGATTGCAGCAGTGGTGGCTGCAAGACTTGCTGGGGGGCTTGTCGCCCATCGTGCTCTTCTGGGGCTCCATGGCACTAACCGCCGTCACGGACAACGCAGCGCTAACCTATCTTGGGTCTTTGGTTTCAGGAACCAGCGAACTGTGGCGCTATATGCTGGTCGCGGGTGCCGTCACCGGCGGCGGCCTGACAGTCATCGCCAACGCCCCCAACCCTGCGGGTTTTGCAATATTAAAGGGATGCTTTCCCGACGGAGCGATCTCGCCGCTCAAGCTGCTGATGTCGGCGGCCGTACCCACAGCTGTTGCCGCAGTTTTCTTCTTGATCTGACTTAAGCCTCTTCTGCCTAAATGACGCCCGCTTGGTCGATAAGCGGGTATTCAGGCGCGTTGGGCAGTTGATAGTGCCACCATTCCGTCGGCAGCGAGGCAAACCCGGCCTGCAACATGATGCCGAGCAACATCCCACGATTGCGTTGGGCCGACACCGGTAAATCATCACGGTCGTGATGAGATTGTTCTCGCATTTCGTCAAAGCCCGTACCCATATCCAGGGCTTGGCCGTGTTCGTCCAGCAAGGTTACGTCTACGGCCACCCCACGGCTGTGATTTGATCCAATTTTGGGGTCGGCTACATAGGCCGGATCCGGGCACAGTCGCCACAGGACCTCTTGCGCGGCGGGGGGCCGGTACGCGTCGAAGACTTTCAGGGTGAATCCGGAACGCCGGGCCGCTAAGGCAGCGCGCCTCAGGCAGGCCGCGGCGTCGCGATGCAACATGCACCGAGCGTCCGCATCGTAAACCGGCATACCCAGAAAGTTATTGGAGGTGGCGTAGAGTAGTTCTATATCGACTGGATAATCGGGCGCTTCAACAAGCACCAAGCCGGCATCGGTTGCAGCGCCCGCTTGCCGAGCTACTGCGGATTTGGAGGCTGCGGCCGACGACATCATGAACCTCGTGATTTTTTGCTGTCGCGGCGCACAATCCGAATCAGCCATGTGAATAAGGTAAGCGAACAGATCAGGCCGACCGCGAAGATCAGCAGGACAATGATTTCACCAGAGGTCATACCGAGTGGTAAATGTTAGGCGTTAGGAACGCCACTATCATAACTAAAGTGTGCAACAATGCTGACTTTAGGCGCTCGAAACCCGATGGGCTTCCAAGATGTGCTTTTTCAGTCGTTTGAAGAACACGGCTGGGCGATCAGCGATCGCGCCATTCTTCCCTCTCTTACCCAGGCTTTGTATCATCACGCCCACCAGTTGTGGCAACAAGGCTTTTTCAAACCCGCTTCGATTGGCCGCAAGGCAGGCGTCGTTCACGACCCTGACATTCGCGGCGATTCCATCTGCTGGCTCGACGAGAAATCACCGGCGCCAGCGCCTGCCGAATTTCTGAGCTTTGCGAACGAGTTGCGGCAAGAACTCAATCGGCACTTCTTTTTAAGCTTGCGCGACCAGGAGTTTCATTTTGCCCGTTACGAGCCGGGCAAAGGCTACGCACGCCACGTGGATCAGCATCGGGGAAGCGGTGCCCGCAAGGTTTCGCTGGTACTGTACTTGAACGAGGAGTGGAAAGCCGATGAGGGCGGCGAGTTATGCCTGTATGCGCCCGAGGACGAAACTGCTCAATCGCAACGGTCGAGCCCGGAGGTCGGCGAGGCCCAGGCGGCTGCTGATGACATGGTCTTGACCAAGGTATTGCCTCTGGCAGGACGGCTGGCGATTTTCCGCAGCGACCTGATTCCCCATGAGGTATTGCCAGCAACGCGAGTCCGCTGGAGCCTGACTGGATGGTTCAGGGATGACAGCCCGCTATAAATGGCTGCGCGGATACGCAGTCGGCGTCTTGATTGCCGGGGCCAGGCGACTCTGGCCCAGCCCTATCGCAGCGTACCCGTCGCGGAAGCGGTGAACGAGACAGGGCGGGCACTTTGGCAGCTTCGGTCGTGCGGCGACCATCGGGCGTAGGCAGCACGACGAAAAGAGCATGCGACGCTAGCCAGCGAACTTTTATATGGCGCAGACCAGGTCGGTGTCGTTGGGCGGCACACCCATACTGTCTTTGGCTGCGGCCACATCCATGTCACGCGGCAAGGTCACGCCATTTTTCACCGCCAGCACCTCAGCCATGATGCTGACTGCAATTTCGGGCGGCGTCTTGCTGCCAATGTAAATGCCGATTGGACCGCGTAGACGAGCCAGAGATTCCTCAGTCTGATCAAAGTACTCGATCAGACGGTCGCGACGCAGGTTGTTATTGCTGCGCGAGCCAATCGCGCCCACATAAAACGCTTCGGTTTCGAGCGCTTCGAGCAGGGCCAGATCGTCGAGTTTGGGGTCGTGAGTGAGGGCAATAATGGCCGTACGGCGATCGGCGCGGAACTCGCGTACGACATCGTCAGGCATGTCTGAGGTTAAGGTCACGCCTTCTACCGACCAATTGCCGCGGTATTCTTCCCGTGGATCGCACACTGTTACCGTGAAGCCGTTGAACAGGGCCATGGTGGCCAGGTATTCGGTAAGCTGGCCGGCTCCGATCAACAACATTCGGTACTCGGGCCCGAAGTTATTGAGCAAGGTGGTGTCGGTAAGTGACAGCTCGGAAGGTTGTTCGGCCGCATGCAGAGTAACCTTGCCATCAGCCAGATTGACCTCGCGTTGCATGAGGCGCCCGCTTTCCAGCTGACTGACCAGTTCGCTCAGGGGATCGGGTTCGGGATCGAATTCGAGCAACAGCTGCAGGGTACCGCCGCAAGGCAGCCCGAAACGGTGGGCTTCGTCGGCTTTGATACCGTATTTGAGCAGTTGCGGCGCGCCCTGAGGGATCTCGCCCCCGGCACCTTCGCCGGAATACGCACGCGTGAAACGATAGATAAGGTCGTCTTCAATGCAGCCACCCGAGACCGAACCTACCACGGTCCCGTCTTCGCACAGGGCCATGATGGACCCGATGGGACGAGGTGAGGAACCCCAGGTACGCACCACCGTTGCCAGCAAAGCGCGGCGCCCGGCCAGTCGCCAGTCGCGCAAGGCACGAAGTACAACGAGATCAAGATTTTCCATGACGTGACCCTACAAAAATACCGTGCGTGGTCGTCGACCAACAATACAACGACAAGACATCGCTGCTGCGCGCACGCGTATTGAGTCGTACTATTAACAGTATATGCGCTTCTTGGAGCGTCGGCACCCATTTAAGGCCATGCCCTCTCACTCATCTTTCTCGGGATGCTTGCTTTCGATCCAGCGCAATACAACCAAGATGAACAGGGCCAGGACTGTGGCCATGACGGCGGTGATTTCGCGCCCAAGAGCCACGGTAATGCCGATAGCCGCCGCCATCCAGATCGATGCCGCGGTGGTCAGGCCCTTGATGATGCCTTCCTTATCGAGCTTGATGATGGCGCCCGCGCCCAAAAAGCCGATGCCGGCCACCACACCCTGCAGCACACGGCTCATGTCCGCCACTTCCATTCCGCTTTCGAGCGGGCCAAGCACGAAGACTGCAGCGCCCAACGCCACCAGCATGTGCGTGCGCAGCCCCGCTGCCTTGCGTCGCTGCTCGCGTTCGTATCCGATCAAGCCTCCCAGCAACACAGCCATCAACAGACGCACCGCAATACGGGTGGCGTCGTCCAGGGCGGTCACGTCGGAAAACTCCTGCGCCAGCGTCGACCAGATAATGGAAAGCGCGTCGTGCATAAAGGCAGCTTACCCCGAGTTCCGTAAGCCCGCAGCAATTCCGTTAATGGTCAGGTGAGTGGCGATCTGAACTTCGCTTTCGCCGGTGCTTGTGTTGCGCCGACTCCGCGACCGGGCGCGCAGACGCCTAAGAAGCTCGACCTGCAAACGGTTAAGCGGATCCACGTAAGCAAAGCGCTCGTCCAGGGCGGAGCGCAAAGGTTCGTCGCGGGCCAGCAGATCATGTTCGCTAACCAGGCGGAACATCTCCAACGTCAATTCAAATTCTTTTCGTATGCGGCCGAAGATTGCGTTGCGCAGGCTCTTGTCAGGAACCAGTTCGGAATAGCGCTGAGCAATATTGATGTCGACCTTGGCCAGCACCTGCTCCATGTTCGACAACAAGACCTTGAAGAAGGGCCAGGACGCCGCCATATCGCGCAGCAGCTGTAGCCGTTTCTGGCGATCAGCCGGCGCACCGTCGCAGCCCTGCTCGATATAGGTGGACACGGCAGTTCCAACGCCATACCAGCCAGGAAGCAACAGGCGACATTGGGCCCAAGAGAATCCCCAGGGAATGGCGCGCAAATCTTCAATCTTTTGACCCGGCTTGCGAGAGGCGGGACGCGACCCGATGTTGAGCCCCGCGATTTCGAGAATGGGAGTGGAAGCGAAGAAATACTCTGCAAAGCCCGGCGTTTCGTAGACCAGATGGCGATACGCCCGCTGAGCGGCATTCGACAGGAAATCCATACTGGCACCGAAGCGACGCATGTTCTCCTGTTCGGCGCGCACAGCCGACCGGGTGGGTGTCAACCCGGCCTCGAGGGTGGCAGCCACCAACAGTTCCAAGTGGCTGGTTCCGACTTCGACGTCCTTGTATTTGGCCTGGATGACCTCGCCCTGTTCCGTCAGACGTATCTGACCGTCAACGGTGCCCGGCGGTTGAGCCACAATGGCGTCAAAGCTCGAGCCGCCCCCGCGGCCGACGGACCCACCCCTGCCATGGAAAAGACGCAAGCGAGTCCGATGCGTCTTGAACACTTCGACCAACCGACGCTCAGCGCGATAAAGAGTCCAGTTGGAAGTCAGGTAACCGCCATCCTTATTGCTGTCGGAATAACCAAGCATCACCTCTTGGACGCCGCCTTGGTCCTTGCGCACTCTCTCGGCAACTTCCGGCAAGCTCAGCCAGCGGTCCATGATGTCGGGCCCACATTCAAGGTCGGGGATGGTTTCGAACAATGGCACGACCATCACGCCGCCGTCGTCAAATCGCGCTTCACCCGGAGGCGCGCACACGCCCGTCTCTTGCTGAAGCAACAGCACCTCAAGCAAGTCGCTGAGGGTTTCGGTATGCGAGACAATCACTTGCCCAATGGAATGCACTCCAAAGCGGCGCCGGCACTGCGCTGCCATGCGCCAGATGGCCAACTCTTTTTCCGTCTCTTCGGAATAGCGCAACCAGGGAGACACCAGAGGCCGGGGCTGGCGTATTTCACGGCGCAATAATTCAATGCGCTCCTCCTCGCTGAGCCGTGAGTAGTCCAAGCGCTTTCCGTCTTGCCTGATGTCGGCCGCCGCAAACAGCTCGGCCACCACACGCTCGTTAACATCGGAGCTCTGTCGCAAATCAATCGTTGCCAGATGAAAGCCAAAAACGGCCACAGCCTGTCGCAGCCTGTCCAGCCGCAGGCGGGCAATAAGGGCGCCATGATGTGACTGCAGCGACTGCGCCATGATGTCCAATTCGTGCCGGAAGGCGTCGGGACTTTCGTAAGATGGCGCCGAATAAGTCGGGAACATGGCCAGCGAACGTCCGACGAGCTCTTGCGCTGTGGCAGCCAATCGCGCATAGATGTGAATGCATACACGGCGATACGGCTCGTCGGCGCGATGGGCAGATGTATCACCACTTTGTGCCGCCAGTTCTGCCAATTCTGGGGTGGGTTTGGCCATTGCCAGGGTCATCGAAAGCTCGGTTCCGAGCAGCTTGATTTCCGACAGATAGTGCTCAAGTGCGCACGCACTTTGTTTGAGCAAGGCCTGTTCGAGTGCGAACGCGTCCACATTTGGATTGCCGTCCCGATCGCCGCCGATCCAGCTACCCATGCGCAAGAAGGGCGGCAACATGCCAACATCCACATCAAAAATCGAGCGGCGCGCAGAAAGCAGGCGATCAGAAAAATCTTGGTAAAGCCTGGGAATCGCCTCGAGGAAGGTGCTTCGATAATACGAAATGGCGTTGTCGATTTCGTCCAGCACTGTCAGCTTCTGTTGCCGAAGCATGCGAGTCTGCCAAAGTGTGGCAACCAGGCCCGTCAGCCGCTGCCGCACACGCAGGCGCTCGCTGTCGGTCAGAGCTTCGTCGCAAAGCGCCAGCTGTTCGGCAATGGCGCGATGCAGATCCAGCGTGCTTTTGCGCTGCACCTCGGTCGGATGCGCCGTAAGTACCGGGGCAATCAACGCCGATTCCAGATACTGCCGCACCCACGACTTGCTCACGCCGCGTCCGCGTAATACGTCCAGCGCATGTTCCAGGCTGCCATGAGTCGGATCGGCCGAGACCAGTTCGTGTCGATGACGACGCTGAACCAGGTCGCGGTCTTCGGCAATGTTAGATAAATGCAGAAAATAACCGAAGGCCCGCGCAGTTTGCGTGGCTTGATCATCGGTCAGGCGCGCAATCTGACGCTCCAGCGCACGGCCATCTCGCTCGTTGCCCTCGCGACGCAGGCGAACCGCCACTTGCCTGAGTTTTTCAACAACATCGAAAGCCCGCGGCCCTTCACATTCTTTAATGACTTCGCCAAGCGTTCTGCCTAATAAACGGACGTAGGCGCGCAATGGCGGTACATCAGAATCAGTGAAGAAATTACGTGCTGCCGGAAGCTGTCTCATAAACCCATCCTCTTATGTTGTATTGCGCCGGGGTACAGCGCAACGGACAACTTTAGCAGGAAAAAAAGCGGAATCAGAGACAAGACACCCCGACCTGAAAGCATTGGCTTTCTGTGCCGCTGTGCAAATGAAAACAGGCGCTGTGCGCCTGATGGCTGCCGAGCAGTGGCTTATTCTTCGGCGTTTTCGGGCACACGTTTGGGGCGGCCGGCGTCTTCTTGACGCCAAGGCACCTCGCCAAAGGGTTGCGCCACGGGTTGTGGGCTGGCGGCGACCCCGCCCGGAACTGAAATTGTTTACCGGTAACCATGCCGCACAGAAGACTAAAGGTCAATGCCAGAACAACCTGCTGGGCCGTTGCGCATCCCACGGCTGTCGCGCCGCCTTACCTAGCACTAACGCCAATATGAGGTAGCGCGGAAAGGCCATACGATAGGCAGGTGCCCGTTACGTAACAATTTCAAAATTTGCCGCCATTATGTCCACCCACCAATTGCCCTCAGAGTTCAAGCAGAACATCCTGCAAGTGGCGGGTTCCCTTGTACCTGTCGCGCGGGGCTGCTTTTACGAGGTCGGACCCGATCTGGAACCCTCAGCGCACGTAGTACTGGGCGGCGAGACGCGCTGGATCAAACCCTATGGCGAGACATACCGGCGCTACGACCCCTTTCATCCGCGTAATTTTGCGCACACCAAGCGCTCCATCATTACCGCCAACGATGTCTGCGGAGGCATCGACAGTCACCCCATCTACGTTCGTGAGTTCATGCAACCCATCGGCGTGGCCCACAAGGTGGAACTGCTCCTTCGCGACTCAAGCAATCAGATCATTGCCGGACTGCGTTTGGGTCGAAGCGCCTCACAAGGCCAATTCTCTGCCGATACGCTCCAAAGGCTCGACGCGTTTTTGCCGGTTATCGAAAAAGCCTGCCTGGGGGCGCGCAGGCCTCCACCGTTTCCATGGTCAAATCTCACGCCGCGCGAAAGCGAAGTCATGCTGTGTCTGCTTGAAGCAATGCCCGACAAGGTCATCGCGCGAGAGCTGGGCCTTTCTCTAGCCACGGTTAAACTACACATCAAGAGCATTTTTCGAAAAATAGGTGCGTCCAGCCGGGCCGAGGCCATCGTCCTGGCCCACCGAGCAGGCACCACCTGGTAACACGCCTCGTAACTACAACTATCTGAGATAGTGTCGTGCCGCCACCGCCAAGTCACTGTCAGCATTCCCAGCCTTGACCACGTCGTTGAACAGAGCCAGTGCCTGCTTGGTGAGGCTCATGGGCACGCCATTTTGGACGCCGCTCTGCACGATGACGCCCATGTCCTTGGCCGCTCCAGCCACATTGAATGCAACGGGGGTTTGTGCTCCCTTGATGACATCGACCTTAAGCGCCAACGCCGGCAGGAACGCCGGAGTGTCCTGTATGACATCGAGCATGGCGTCCAACGACAGACCCGCCGCAACCCCTGCACCCAAGGCTTCGGCAAGGCCTGCGAAATAGACGCTCATCAGATTGTTGACGCAGTGCTTCATCGCCATGCCGCGTCCAGTGGGCCCACAAAACACGACGCGCCGGGAATACGCCTGCCAAATGCTCTGCAACGACTCCACGATGTGTTCATCACCCGCAGCCAGAGTCAGAAGCTTTCCCTGAAGCGCGGGGCCCACCGTACCGACCACAGGTGCTTCGATAAAAATGCCCCCAGCCTGAGCCACCATAGCAGCCAACTTGTGCACAGTCTCGAGACGAAGCGTAGCCATTTCCACGAAGATCTTGCCTTGCGCCGGGCCGCTGGCCAGCATACGAGCAAGAACCTCTAGTGTGGCTTCGTCATTGCTCAGAATTGAGAGAATCACATCACTGTGGGATACCAGATCTTCGAGCGATGCCGCACTTTCCACGCCCTTAGGGGGCTCTTTGGCGCTGCGGTTCCAGGCGGTCACCGTAAAGCCGGCTCCGACCAGACGACCCGACATCGCCATACCCATTCTGCCCAAGCCGACGAAACCAATTCTTTGCATTGCGCGCGCTCCGATATCAACAGACGACAGCAGCCAAATTACCACTACAAGGCGTGTCAGGTAAACGGTTCCGACCCTATCCTTAAGGATAGTAGGCGCAAGGAAATATACCTAGCTAGACTCCTGACTATGCATACGCCACCCTTACCTTCACAAGCCGCTCCGATGTCCACCTCTGAAGCTGAGGCCTATGCGCGTCGTGTCGAGGAGCTGGGGCACGCGGCTACAGAAGACCCCGCACTGCATCTGGACTACGGTGATCACCCCCGACAGCGATTCGACGTATATGAGCCTGAGAATTCAAGCAACGCCCCGGTCTTGATCTTCATGCACGGGGGAGCCTGGACGCACGGCAGCCTGGCGTGGCTGCGCTTCATGGCACCTGCAGTTCTTTCGTTGCCGGCGGTGCTGATCAGCGTGACGTACCGCCTTGCTCCCGAAAACCGATGGCCTGCTGCGTTCGATGACGTGTGCATCGCTCTTGAACGCATCCACGAGCTCATCCGTGAGCGAGGCTATGACGAGAAGCGGGTGGTGGCTGGAGGCCATTCGGCAGGTGGTCACCTGGCGTCTTTGGCCGTTCTCAGAAATCATTTTCCATGGATCAAGGCATGCTTTCCCGTCAGCAGCCGTTTTGATCTGCACACCCCGGATCCCAAACCCGGAAGTGGCGAAGAACGTGTGTATAAGCTGGTGTTAGCCGACCCTTCGCAAGATGCCGAGGCCAGTCCCATACGCTTCGTTCAAAAAAGCACCACCCCATTCCACATCATTTGGGGTGAAAATGATTTTGAGCGCATTATCTCGAGTTCGCACGCGATGGTTACTGCGCTACAAGAGCAGGGTTGCGCCGTAACCCACGCCGTGGTGCCTGGTGCAGGGCACTTTGACACACATCTGGCGCTGGAAGCCGCAGACAACTCTTGGTATCAACGGCTCAGAAAGGAGTTCGACCTATGTTGATTGAACGGGCCGAAGGCAAATGGGTGGCAGACTTTGTAGAAGTGTTCGGCCTATGCAAGATCCGGCCTGGTGAGGTCGTAGCCATATTGTCCGAAACCCAGTCGCGGCCCGTTCTGGTCGAGCTTGCGGAACTCGCGCTGATCCAAATGGGTGCGCGTGCCTTTCATGTACGCATGCCTACCCCCCGCCTGGCAACGTCAATACCCGTGCGTTCCACGGGCGCATCGCAGGCTATCGGTGAGTTACAGCCGGTGGTTCAGATGCTGGCAGATTGCAATGTCGTCATCGACTGTACGGTCGAAGGCCTGCTGCATTCACCCGAGCGTGCAAAGATTCTGTCGAAGGGGACTCGGATCTTCATGATCAGCAACGAACACCCGGAGATTCTCGAACGGCTCAAACCTTCGCCAGCACTGCAGGAAAAATGCGTAGCTGGCGCAAAGCTTATCTCCGACGCGGAGACAATGCTGGTTACCTCGGCCGCAGGAACGCATCTATCTGTTGATCTAAGCGGCACGCAGGGGCGCGGCAGTGCAGGCATCGCCGACAAGCCGGGCAGTTTTGGATATTGGCCTGCCGGGCTGTGCATTTGTTTTCCCAAGCCAGGCAGCGTCAACGGAACCTTGGTGCTGGCACCGGGAGACGTCAATCTCACATTCAAACGGTATTTCGACACCCCCGTCACGTTTCATATCGAGAACGACTACGTCGTAGCCATCGAAGGCACCGGCGTCGACGCGGAGCTGATACGCGGATATTACGCTAGCTGGGAAGAAGCCGATGCGTACGCCGTCAGTCACGTAGGTTGGGGCATGGCATCCGCCGCACGCTGGGACGCACTTGTCATGTACGACAAGCGCGACACCAATGGCACGGAACTGCGCGCATTTTCCGGTAACTTCCTGTTTTCGACGGGCGCCAATGAAACCGCCGGCCGCTACACAGGCTGCCATTTCGATTACCCCATGCGCAACTGCAACGTCTTCCTCGATGACCGCTGCGTGGTCGACGCAGGGTCTTTAATCAGAGAGCTTTCATAATGGCAGCTCGGCCCTACATCGATGTGCAAGACGTCGGCCTATCTCTGGCCGGCCACACAATTTATGAATCGCTATCGCTTGCCATTTCCGAGTCGAAATTGTTCTTTCTGTTGGGGCCGTCGGGTTGTGGGAAATCAACGCTGCTGCGCTTGATTGCGGGTCTGATCGAGCCCACTGAAGGAACGATCAGTGTGGACGGCGAACCGGCACTTGACAGTTGGCAGAAGGTCGCCTTCATATTTCAATCGCCGCGTCTCGTGGGGTGGCGCAGCGCACTCGACAATGTGACCCTGGCAGGCCAGTTGCGATTCGGCGGTCCGGCTCGAAAGTATCGCGACCGTGCTTCGGAACTCCTGACAAGGCTGGGGTTGGGTAACGATTTGCACAAAACACCGGCAATGCTTTCGGGTGGTGAACGGCAACGCGTTGCCATCGCAAGGGCATTCTTGCTGGACCCACCCATCATTCTCATGGACGAGCCTTTTTCGGCACTCGATCTGAAAACCCGCGAGCACTTGCGACACGAGCTTGCTGAACTGTGGAGGCTCTACAAGAAGACCGTTGTGTTCGTAACTCACGACATTGATGACGCCCTTTCCCTGGCAGACCGTATCGCCGTGCTTGGGCCAAAACCCACCCGCATTCTGGACATTATTGACATAGAACAACCTCGACCGCGCAGTATCACCTCACCAGCATCGCAAGAATTGCGCGGACGACTCGAACAATTATTGACTCAATAGCGAGGAGATACCCATGAAAGTTCGCGCGAAAATGCTTGTGGCCGCGGCGGCGATGTGTTCACTTTTGGGCACAGGAGCTGCATACGCCAAAGAGAAGGTCACCTACGCCTATCAGATGGACCCCATGTACGAAGCGGCCTTGTGGGCGCTGAAGAACGGTAAGGTCACCTCGGACAAGGTCGAGGTCGAGATGACGGCCTTGTCTATTCCCGCCCTGATCCAGGCCACCACCACGAAGCAATATGATGCCATTCAGGCTGACGTGATCAACGTTCAGCGGTCCGCAGACCGCGGCCTTCCTCTGGTTGTGTTGTCGACTGCCAATCGCTACAACCCAAAAGGTGAAGGTCACAACATCTGGGTCAAGAAGGACAGTCCATACAAAACCATGGAAGACCTCAAAGGCAAGAAGATCGCGGTGCCTTCGCTGGGATCTTCCGGGTTCAATCTGCTGCGCTTCGCCACCGAAGAGCGCCACAAGGTCAATATGAGCCCACTGGGCGGAGACTTCGTGTTTGTTGAAATGCCCGTGCCTCAGATTGAAGCCGCTCTGGCATCCGGCCAGGTAGATGCCGCCACGACTATTCTCAGCCAGAACTACCGTGTGGCGAAGTCGGGCGACTATCGTCCAGTGGCAACACCGGCCCGTGATATGTATGAACTGTGGAATCTTCGCATGATTCCGTCTATCAACGTTAGCTACCCGGAGAAAATCAAGGAACGGCCTGAAGCCATGAAGGAACTTGGGCGTCTGATGGCCGAGTCAGCGGCTTATCTGCGCGCCCACCCTGATGAGGTCTACACCGCTGTAGCCAAAGAGCAGAACATCGACCCGGAATTTTTTAAGGCGCTCTCGTCTGGGTATGCGGAATCGCCAAACGTACTGACAGATGAAGACCGCAAGGCCCTTATCAAGCTTTGGGACCTTGCCTATCAGCGCGGTGTACTCAAGCAAGCACCTGAAAACGACAAGTATTTCTGGGCAGACGCCGTCACTGAATGATGACATTGGCGCCTTCGGCGGTGCGCAACAAGCGCATCGCCACTTTCAGCTTCGCGCTAGCCGTACTGGGTCTGTGGATCGTCTTGAGCACGATCTACCCGCCCTATCTGGTGCCGCGTCCGCTGGCGGTCCTGAGCAATATGTTCCGGTTCGTCAGTGATTGGAGCTTTGCGCGGCATACAGTGGCCACATTGGGCCACATTGCCGCCTCGATGGCGGCCGCGTTCGTGCTGGGTGGATCGCTCGCCACATTAGCGCACTTCGTACCTGTGTTGCGACTGGCCATCCATCACCGGCTATCTCCATTTGCCAATTCATTCTCGAGCGTGGGCTGGACCATCCTGGCCGTAGTTTGGTTAGGCATCGGATTGCCCACCGTGCTTGTCGCCATGACAGCCATTCTTCTCCCGTTCGTGCTGGTCAACCTCGCGGCCGGCTACGAGTCGCTGCCGGAGGAGCAGATCGAGATGGCAAGATCATTTACGCGGAATCGCTTGCGACAAGTGCGTCTTGTAATGCTGCCGCTTCTGGTGCCCTATTTGTTTGCCACGTTCCGCATCACGTTCGGCATGGCATGCCAGATCGTGTTGATCACTGAACTGTTTGGAGGCAACTCGGGTCTGGGCTACCTGGTAAACATAGCCAGTCAGGAAGTCGACACCCCGCTTATTTTCGCGGTCGCATTGATCATGGTGGTTCTTTTTCATCTGACCGACCATTTCATTTTCGACCCCGTACAGCGACGAATCGGCAAGACGTATGCATACTCCTGAACGCGCTCCGAGCTCCCCCACGACAGCCGGGCAGAGGCCTCCCAAGTTGCGGGGCCTTCCTGAGACGTCCCGTCTGCATTCTGGCGCACGTCCTCTTCTGGCGCATTTGATTGGCGACGGCACGGTCGTGCTTCTACTGCTTGCCTGGTGGCTGGCGAGCCAGTCAATGGGCAAAACGCTGATACCCGACCCGCTCGAGATCGGGAGCAGGATGCTCAGCATTATGTTCGACCCCACCCTTGCCCTGAACTGGATCTGGAGCTTCTTAAGGGTACTGGGTTCGGTCCTTGTCGCTATATTCCTCGGCGGCCTGATGGCGCTTCTTCCTCGATGGATGCCCGTCACCGAAGGCGTCATACACAGCGTTCTCAAGCCATTTCTGATCTCGTTTCCCACCGTGGCGTGGGCTATTCTTGCCACCATCTGGTTCGGCGTGTCGACGCCCACGGTGCTGTTCATTCAAGTGGTGATCCTGGTGCCCTACTGCCTGATCAACATTAGCGAAGGTGTGCGTGCGCTTGATCCAGAACTGACCGAAATGGGTTACAGCTTTACCCGCCGGCCAATGCGCCTGCTGCTGCGCATTATCCTTCCGCAACTGCTTCCTTACTTAATTGCCGCGCTACGAATTGCTTACGGGGTGGCCTGGAAGATCGCCCTGATCGCCGAGATGTTCGGAGCGCAGAGCGGCCTGGGCTACCTGATGGTCCGTGCGCAAAGCTATGCAGACGGCACCACGGTACTGGCCACCTGCTTGGTTATTGTCATCCTTTTCTGGGCTGGTGACCGCCTGTTGATCGCGCCTCTTTCTCGCCGCTTCGGCGGTCAAGGCTAAATTTCATACCTCTATGTCCAAAACGATTCACAATCAAGAAATTCGGCTGGTACGTCGCCCTGGCGGAAAGGTCAGCTTCGATGATTTCTCGCTGGTCGATACCTTAGTCCGACCTGCGCAAGAGGGTGAAGTGCTGGTTAAAGTTCGTTGGCTGTCGATGGACACTTACTTGCAGGAGCGAGCCTCCGGCGATGCCATGGGGCCCATGGTTCCACTGAACGGACGAATGATTGGTAGAGGTCTCGGTACGGTCGTAGGAGGTACGCTTCCGGCAGGTACCCTGGTCCGTGGGGAATTCGGCTGGCAGCGATATGCGACTGTAAACGCTGCCGACCTGATCCAGCTACCGCCCTCTCCAGTTCCGGAAACCTGGCACTTGTCCTTGTTGAGCATCCCCGGGCTCAGCGCATGGCTGGGGCTGCATCGCTGCCTTCTGCAGAATAGACTTGATCATGGCCGCAAGACCCTGCTCATCTCAAGCGCCGCAGGAACCGTCGGCTCCATTGCCGGTCAGCTGGCCGTGAAGTGCGGTCTAAAGGTGATCGGCATTGCCGGCGGCCCAGAGAAATGTGCTCGACTCAGAGATCTTGGCTTTGCGGAAGTGATTGATAGGCACCAGGTCCAGAACTGGCACGAGGCCATACGCCGGGCCGCCGCCGACGGCATCGACTTCTACTTCGACAACGTAGGTGGAAAAGTATTGGAAGCCGTAGTGCAGAGCGCAAATGCCCGGGCCAGGCTACTGCTGTGCGGGCACAGTAGCGAATACGAGAGCCAGGGTGCCCAACTGCATTCCCAGGACATTCTTTATAAGCGCCTTGCCATCGAAGGTTTCCTGGTTTGGGAGCACTCCGATGGCTTCGCCGATGCCGGCAGGGCGTTAGCCGAAGCAGCCGCAGCCGGCGAAATCAAGTTGGACGAGACCATTCATCATGGCCTTGCCAATGCCCCGAGCGCCTTGCGCGACATGCTGGATGGCAGGGGTATCGGTAAACACTTGGTGAAGCTCGAGGATTGACGCCAATACTCGAGCTAGCACAGGTACTAAGTTTTACTTGACGAATTCGTTGGTGAAAACGTCTTCGGGCTCGACTTTCGACTTGATGATGCCTTGCTCAAGGTAAAAGTCCTGGAGGTCCGAAACGCGCTTGGGATCAAATTGACCGAGTACTTCCTGACCCGGATACACGTTCTTTGCGTAGTAGCTCAGCACTTTGCTAACCAGCTCTTCACGGCCCTTGTAGCCCGGCTGTGCTTCGACATAGGCTTTAGCGGCGACCTCGGGGTCGTCACGCACTTCGGCCAGGGACTTCAGCGTAGCGGCGACGAACTTGCGAATCAGCTCGGGGTTCTCCTTGATCATGGATTCCGACGCCAGAATGGCTTGTGCCATACCTGGGAAGAACTCACCGGTGGGCGTCCACTTGAGGTCCGCACCGGTTTCTTCGGCCACTGCCCCCATTTCGGGAGCACCCACCAAACCGTCGGCGTTGCCATTGGCAACCAGCTGCCAAATTCCGTTAGGCCCCGCTGCCTGGATATCGACTTGTTCGCGAGTAAGATTGCCTTGAGCCAGGATGGCTAGCGCGGCGAAGAATGAAGTGTCTTGATAAGACATCACGGTAAGCGTTTTGCCCTTCAAGTCGGCGGGCTGAGTGATGTTGCGGTCTGCACGAGTGACCAACTGATGCAAGGTGCCTCCACCCAGCAAGGCCACGCCCTTAACGGGAATATCGTTCTGGCGAAGGATGATGGAGGTGTCGCCCAGCGCACCGCCCAAATGCCCATTACCTGCACCCAGCTGCTTGCCGACATCGGCTCCACCCCGAACGGATACGAAGCGAACGTCGAGCCCCGCGTCGGCATAGTAGTTTTTATGTTGGGCTAGCATTAATGGGGCAAATGCAATGGCATTGACCGGTGCCGGCAAGAGGTAGGTCACCTCGGTGAGTTTTTCCTGAGCGTGCGCCACGGTGGCCGACAACGCCAGTGCCGTCGTCACTGCACCGGCCATCAAACCGGCGCGTATAGTTTTAAAGACAGTTTTCATGATCTCCAGCCCTCTGCTCTGTAAGTAGGACAAACAAGTTATTAATTCGCTTGACTAGGAATTATATGGAGTTAGTATTTGTCCGTCCACGACGACTTGCCGTGTAAAGCATTTTTACGTGTAAACCCTGATCCAATGAGCCGATCCGTTACCAAAGCCAAGCCCGCCCCGCGCCCGAAGGGGCGCCCCGAGACCAACGAGACCGTCGGCCGGGAAGCCTTGCTCGATGCCGCCATCGAAGAACTGCGGGTGTCGACCCCCGAAACCCTGACACTGGTCGCCGTGGCCGCTCGGGCAGGGGTGCACCCCGCGTTGATTCGCTACTACTTCGGCAATAAGGACAAAATGCTGCGGGAAGTGGTGCGCCGTCTGGTCGATGACATGCAGGAGGCCGCGCGCGCCACAATGGAAAGCGACGCTCCAATCGAGGCCAAGTTACGCGACCGAATTGGAACCTTGATCCAGCAGATTCAGGACAATCCGCACTTTCACCGGCTGATCCTGGACAAGATCTACAGTCAGGGAAAAGACGACAAGGGCGAAGATCTACTGGGAGTCATTGCCTCGCGGGGCATGCGCCTGACAGTCGCCCTGTTGCACGACCAGCCTTCGCAACCGCTACGTCGCATCGATCCACGATTCCTGCACGTTGCGCTCATTGGGCTAAGCGAGTTTTTTGTGTCTGCCGCCCCACTCCTGCGCGAACTCTTCGGTGAGGGTGCCGAGCTGGAAGACTTGAGATCGCGCTATATCTCCTTCGTGACAGACCTTGTGCTGCACGGCATTACGGCAGATTCGCCCAAGAGCGCGAACGATTGACAAGGGCACACCGCAGGGCAATAATTCTCTTATAAGCGAATTAATTAACGCAGGTCAGTATCCGCCTGTGTATGGGGTATCCAGATCATGCTTAAGAATTATTGGTACGTCGCGTGCACCGCCGACGAGTTGAGCGACACACCAATTGGCCGGATCATCTGCGGCGAGCCCGTGGTGATCTTCAGACAAGAAAATGGGCAAGCAGCCATATTGCGCAACGTATGTCCGCATCGCCAAGCTCCACTTTCCATGGGGACAGTTCAGGGTGGGGTGCTGCGCTGCCGCTACCACGGGATGGAGTTCGACGCCCAGGGCAAATGCGTGCATATCCCTTCGCAAGATGTGATTCCGCCGCGCTCACATATCAAGAGTTACCCCAGCCAGGAACGCTACGGCCTGATCTGGATCTGGCCTGGCGACCCGGAGTTGGCAGACGCAAATGCCTTGCCTCAACTGCCTTGGCGCGAGGACCCAAGCTGGAACAGCGACATCGTTCAGTACTTCCATGTAAAAAGCGCGCATATCCTGATGAACGACAATCTGCTCGATCTATCCCATGTAGCATTTCTTCATGCAGATTCCATCGGCTTCGATTCCAAGCGCCTCGAAGATGATCCCTTTGAAGTCACAATTGAAGACTCCTATATCAGCACGCGTCGAGTTTTCAATAACACCATGCAGGCGCCGGCGCACAAGGCCTGGCGTGAACTGAAAGAGCCCATTGATCGTACACAGCTTGCCGAATGGCGTCCGCCCTGCAATATCAATGTACTGGCTCGGAACGAAAACCACGAGGCCCAGGTTGATCTGCGGGCCGATCACTTGATCACACCCGAAACCGAAAGCACCCACCATTACTTCATTGCGATGTCGCGCAACTTTCGAATCGACGACGAAGCCCTTACTCGCAAACTGGATGAGGGCGCCCGCAAGGTGCATAGTGAAGACGTGGAAATTGCAGAGGCTCAGCAAGAAATGAAACGCTGGACTGGCGGCACGCCAGATATGGCGCTCAAGGCTGACAAGGCGCTTACCGCTGCTCACAAGATACTGGCTCGGCTTGCGCAGCAGGAAGCGTCGCGGCAGGCAACGGTCGAAGATCGGCCCCGCGTCGAACCTGCCCTGTAGTAGCCGTCAGGGCCGCCGTTACTCCCCGCTTGATCAACTTTATTTATGCTAGTTGGACTGATTCATGTCTTCAGTTAAATCCGCCCTGATCGTCGGTGCCGGCATTGCCGGATGCTCCTGCGCCATTACTCTGGCACGCCAGGGTGTTGCTGTGACCTTAGTCGAAAAGCAAGCTGAGTGGCGGTTTCAAAGTTCGGGCATTTTTGTGTATAGCAACGGCTTGGCGGCGCTACGGGAAGTTGGCGTACTGGACGAAATTCTGGCGGCAGGCTTTGGTATCCAAGATGGCAAGAACATTTATCTTGACCACCAAGGCATCCCTATCGTCGACGTGTATTACCCATCGATTGGCGGCAACGTTCCGCCCATTCTGGGAATCAAACGCGCCGATATTCACCGCATTCTATCTGCTCGGCTCGACTCCTTGGGAGTTGAAATAAGGTTGGGTACCACGGTAAACGCCCTCGAACCAGGCGATGGTGGGCATCCTGCCCGGGCCTGTCTCTCAGATGGAACCGATGGCGAGTACGACCTGGTCATTGGAGCTGACGGCATACGCTCGGACATCCGCGCGCAGGTTTTTCCAGAGATCCAGCCTCGCAACACAGGGTTCGGTGTCTGGCGAAGCGTGCACGACCGCCCCGCCGATCTGGACGCCAAGTACATGATGATGGGCATCGGTAAACGCATGGGTATCATGCCCATCAGTAACGACAAGCTCTACATTTTTGGCACAGTCCCCGAGCCAACCGAACATTGGTATCCTCGCGAGGAATGGCCGGCCATCATGCGCGAGAAGTTCGCCGAATTTCAAGGCCCGGTGCGCCAGTTCCTGGATCAGGTGTCGCCGCAGACCGAGGTCCTGTACACCGTCGTCGAGGAAGTGGCTGCTCCGCTGCCATGGCACAACGGACGAATCCTGCTGATAGGCGACGCGGCACACGCTTCGACTCCTTTCATGGGCCAGGGTGGCGCAATGGCGGTCGAAGATGCCGTCGTGCTGGCACGGATGTTGAGCGAAGAGTTCGACGAGGTCCCCCAATTGCTCCAGCGTTTTGGACAACGACGCCACCCCATGTGCAAGTTCGTGCAGGACGCATCACGCAAAGTGGGCGAAGCTGGGGCGGACGAAAACCCCGAAAGCTGCACGGCGCGTAACGCGGCCATGCAACGAACCGCGCAAACGCATGTCGACGACTTCTACAAAACGCTGGACGCCTACCGCCGAGCCGAAAGCGCGCGCGACGCCACCTGACATTGCGAGTACGACCTCGACAGGCGAAACGCGGGGGCGCAGCGCGGCCCGCAAGCAGCAGATAGACGACTGGCGAAGATCGGATCCGGCTTCAGAAAGCCAATTTGATGCTAGAGTAAGGCCTCATCAACGGGACGAAGAGCCTGACAATGAGTACATCCCAACCCAACACAACGAGCCCCGCCGCTCAGTCCGGCACGCTGCGCATTGCCGTGGCCGGCGCAGGTGCCATTGGCTGCACTGTCGCAGCCATGCTTTCCCAGGGCGGGCAACGCGTAAGCCTGCTCGCCCGTGGCGCAACACTCGACGCCGTGCGGGCCAACGGCTTGCAGCTACACCGTGGCAAGGACGCCTCGCAAACCATAATCGCTTCTGTGGCCGCCAGTGATAATGCCGCTTATCTGGGTGTTCAGGACGCGGTTTTCATTTGCACGAAAGCGCAAGACCTCACCAAAATCGCCGCTTCGCTTCAACCCCTTATTGGCCCTGAAACCTGCATTATTCCCATGGTTAACGGAGTGCCTTGGTGGTATTTTCAGAAGTCGCCCGGCCGCCTGACCGGCCGGCAAGTGCACTCCGTAGACCCTGATGGCCAACTGTTGAAGCTGCTGCCCGCCGATCAGGTTATTGGAGCCGTCCAATTTCTGACTGCCGAGCGCCTGGCGCCGGGCGTAGCCAGCTCTACCAACCATATGTTGGTCATTCTCGGCGAGATCGACCATACCGAAACGCCGCGTGCAGCCCGCTTGGTGCAGGCGCTGAATGCCGCCGGCATCGAGTCGCGACTGAATCCGCGCATTCGCGACCCGCTCTGGACCAAGATCATCGCCAATCTGTCGTCCAATCCGCTATCTGTACTTACTGGGGCCACGCTTGATACGCTATATAGCGACCCGCGTCTGCTGCCGATAGTGCGAAAGATCATGAACGAGTGCCTGGCCCTGGCGGCTTCCTTCGGTGCACGTATTGATTTCGATCCGCCCAGCTTTATCGAACAGGCTCAGGGGATGGGCCCGGTGCGCACCTCAATGCTGCAAGACTCCCTGGCCGGACACCCTCTTGAGTTGGCGGCCATCGGAGACGCCGTGCTGGAACTGGCGCAACTGCAGGGGATTCCCATGCCAGTCACCAGCGACATTCTGGCCATGACGCATTACCGTGATGAAGCGGGTCGAGCACCGACAGCCCCTTCCGCCTGACCATTGACGACAAGACAAGGTACCCAATGACTCTGCAAGCCAAAACCCTCGCCTCTTTCAACGCTGGACGGCCGGTGCACTGCAGCGACGAAGAATGGGCGCTGCGCACCGAGCTGGCGTATTGCTATCACCTCATCGATTACATGGGATGGACCGAAACCATCTTCAATCATATTTCAGCGCGCCTGCCCGGCCCCACGCATGAATACCTCGTCAATCCGTTCGGCCTGAACTACAGCGAGGTCACTCCTGCCAATCTGCTCAAGGTGGACATCAACGGTCATAAGGTCGAAGACTCGCCTTACGACGGGAATCCTGCGGGCTTTGCCTTGCACGCGGCCTTGCATGCGGCGCGCGACGATATTCGATGCATCATCCACACGCACACCACGCCCATTTCGGCGGTCGCTCAAAAGCGCGACGGCTTTGACCACAACAGCTTTTACGGAGCGCAGTTACGGGGACGTATTGGCTACCACGCGTTCGAAGGCATCACCCTGTTCGACGACGAAAAGCCGCGAATGGTTGCCAGCCTGGGCCACAAGCACATTCTCGTGTTGCGTAACCATGGCGTAGCAGTGGCCGAGGGCAGCATTGCCAAGGCCTTCTTCCTGCTCTGGACGGTGCAGCGCGCCGCCGAGATCCAATGCATGTCGGCAGCGATGCCCGGCGAAGAGGTACCGTTGTCAGATGAAACTCAGCAGAAATGCGCTGACCTTACCGCGATGCTGATCCGCGATAGCGGATTCGCCGACAAGTTCTTCAAGGCCATGGTGCGCAAGATGCTTGGCGCCCACGGACTGGAAGCCGCAGCACTGAAGCCTTAGTCTTTCAGCAGGCGAGCCACCAGCCTCGACGTGGCCGCAAAGTGGCCGGTGAGCAGGCTGCAGGCACGGTCAGCATCGCGCTGGACAATGGCTTCGACTATGGCAGCGTGCTCGGCATCGACGTCGCGCTGCTCGGCATGACCAATGCCGGCTGATAACGCCCGATAGCGCGCCGTTTGCTCGCGCATGGTGGCACAGAAGCGCTTCAGCCACTTCGAGGGACACCCCGAAATCAAGGTCTCATGAAAGGCGTCGTGCGCGCGTTCCCAGTCAGGATTGATGTTCTTCTCGGGGCCTTCAAGATGAATGGGCAGGCGCTTGAGCTGATGGTACGCCGATAATACGCGCCCTTCCCATTCACCGTCATGGCGCTCGATGGCCTCACGCAAGGCCAGCGATTCGAGCTTTTGCCGCGTTTGAGTGATGTCTTGCAGTTCTTCGTCGGATACATCCGAAACCCGGAACCCCTTTTGATCAATCGCATCGATAAAGCCGGTATTGCACAGGCGCGAAAGTGCTTCGCGCAGAGGGATAGTGCCAACGTCGTAGCGCTCAGCAAGTTCGCGTATGCGCAGTTTGGTCCCGGCCGGAAAAACCCCGTTTATCAAATCCTGGCGAATGGCCAACTGTAAGGAGGAGGCCGTCGTACGTGCTGTGGTGGGTTCGGAGCTCAAGGTCTTGGTCTGCCTGGTGGTACGGCTATTAAAAATGCATCAATTTTATTGTTATGCCCGCATTTTAGCCTCTCGGACCAAATTAATCTATAAAACTTGATTTTGTATATATTTTGGCATAGGATTTCATGACGACCATTTTCCACCAGCACAAGCTTTTTTAGAGGGGCACCCATGCGGTATGTATCCATAGAACTCAACGGCAAGCCTGCATTGGGCGTGCGCAACAGCCAAGGCGATATCGATGTCATCAGCGACGAAAGCCTGGAATCGTTACTGGCCGAGGGCACCGATCTGGCTACCTACGCCAGCAACCGCAAGGCCACGCAAACTGTCAAAGCTGACGATGCCAAGCTTCTGCCGCCGCTCTCACGGCCCACCAAGATCATCTGTGTAGGCCTGAATTACGCCGATCACACCGCCGAGAGCCCGTACGAGCAGCCCGACTACCCCACCCTGTTCCTGCGTGTTAACACCAGCCTCATTGGTCACAACCAACCCATCGTCCGGCCCAAGGTTTCCGACTCACTCGATTACGAAGGCGAGGTCGCGGTGGTGCTGGGCAAAGGCGGGCGCCATATTTCCAAGGACGCCGCGCTTGACTGCGTCGCTGGCTACTCCATTTTCAATGACGGCTCCGTGCGCGAATACCAATTCAAGGCGCCGCAATGGACAGTCGGCAAGAACTTTGATGCTACCGGAGGCTTTGGCCCCGACCTGGTCACGGCCGACGAACTTCCCGCCGGCGCCAAGGGTCTAAAAATCGAAACCCGCCTTAATGGCAACGTAGTGCAATCGGCCAGCACCTCTGACATGATTTTTGACGTGGCCACCCTTATCTCGATTATCAGCGAGGCCATTACCCTGGAAGCGGGCGATGTCATCGTGTCGGGTACACCCGCCGGTATAGGCTGGGCACGCGATCCCAAATTGCTGATGCGCGATGGCGACGTTTGCGAAGTCACAGTCGAAAAACTGGGCACGCTGCGTAACCCCATCGTGGACGAAGCCTAACCCCAAACAAGGGGGGAAAAAATATAAGAACGCCCCCCATTACATTCCGACGCACCGGAGGAAGACATGACAGCTCAACCCGGCGGCAATGCAGCCGTCCACTCTATCGACCATTTCGCCCTTAACGTGCCGTCTCTCGATCAGGCCGAACATTTCTACGGAAATTTCGGTCTGACCGTGGTCCGCCGCGACGGCGAGCTCCATCTTCACGCCGCTGACAATCACCGCTGGGGCCGCCTGCTTGCATCCGACCATAAGTCCCTTGCCTACCTAAGCTTCGCCTGCCACGAAGGCGAACTGGCCAGCATCAAGGCTCAGGTTCAGGCTGCCGGCGCAGATTTCAATCGTAACTCTCCCCTCAAAACCGGTGAAGGTATCTGGTTCCACGACCCAGACGGCAACCTGATTCAGGTCAAGGAAGGGGCACGCACCATGCCGACATCCAAAGCGCCTTTCAGCGTGCCAGTTGCCCAAGAGAACCAGCGCGGCGCGTACTCGCGTTCACAAGGCGGGCGTGTGCAACCTCGTCGTCTTTCGCACGTACTGCTGTTCACACCCGACGTGCTGCGCGCCACCGATTTCTACAACAAGGCTCTGGGCCTGCGGCTGTCTGACAAGTCGCTGGACATCATTGCCTTCACGCACGCCCCTCACGGCTGCGATCATCACATCCTGGCTTTTGCCAAAAGCCCCGCTAAAGGCTTTCACCATTGTTCATGGGATGTCGCCACGCTCGACGACGTCGGACGCGGTGCCGATCAAATGGGTGCGGTCGGCTACAAGAAAGGCTGGGGCGTGGGCCGGCACGTGCTGGGGTCAAACTATTTCCACTACGTGCAAGACCCTTGGGGCTCGTTCTCTGAGTACTCGGCCGACATCGACTACGTGGCCGCCGGGGCGCCGTGGGAAGCGGGCGAATACCCGCCCGAAGACTCCATGTACTTGTGGGGCCCCGACGTCCCGGATTACTTCGTCGCCAACACCGAAGCCCCCACCGAAGAAACTCAGGCCTGAACGGCCTCTTCGGTATCCAGCCCCAGGTAGGCCCGCCGCAGTTCCGGGCGGGCCAGAAGCTCGTCTGGGGTTCCTGCTGCCACGATTCGGCCTTCTTCAAGCACAGCTGCCCGCTGAGCCACTTGCAGGGCCATCGTCACGTTTTGCTCAACCAGCAGCACCGCCATGCCTTCAGCATGAATGTCACGAATTACCCGGAACATATCCAGCACGATGCTGGGTGCCAGGCCTAACGAGGGTTCATCAAGAAGCAGAAGACGCGGCTTCGCCATGAGCGCGCGCCCGATGGCCACCATCTGTTGCTGGCCGCCCGACAAAGAGCCGGCTGGGTCTTCGAGTTTGGGAACCAAGGCCGGGAATAAATGGCAGACGCGGTCGAGCGAATCTGCGCGCTGTGCCTTGGCTGCACTGATGTAACTACCCAGTTCCAGATTCTCGCGCACCGTCATTTCGGTGAAGAGCCGTCGGCCTTCGGGCACCAGGGCGATGCCCGCCGCGCAGAAGCGATGCGATGGCAAGCGCGAAATATCCCTTCCGTCGAATACAAGTTTGCCCGCACTGATGCGGTTCAAGCCGGCGATGGCGTTGATGAGCGTGGTCTTGCCGGCGCTGTTAGGACCGACGACGCAAAGGAGTTCTCCGGCACCCACCTCAAGAGACACATCCCACAATGCGGTTGCCGCCCCATATGCGACACGTATCGATTGAACCTCAAGCATGGGCATGGACTCCTGAACCATTGCGCGCCCCGGATACGTTGGGCGACTGTTCGTTTTCGATGGGTTTACCCAGGTAGGCTGACACGACATCTGGGCGGCTCATGACCTGTTGGGGTTCGCCTTCGGCAAGCACCAACCCCTGATCGAAGACCACAATGCGATCACACAGGGCCATTACGGCGCGCATTACGTGTTCGACAAACAATATGGTCGTGCCCTGCTCACGGATACGATGAATCAAAGCAACGGCCTCGTCGATTTCAGAGGGAGTAAGGCCCGATAAGACCTCGTCGAGCATCAGCAGCTCGGGCTTGGCCGCCAACGCGCGGGCGAACTCCAGAAACTTGCGTTGATGCAGATTGAGATCGTCGGGCAAGGCATGGGCCCTGCCGGCCAGTCCGGTAAATTCGAGCCACTGCCAGGCATCTTCTTCGGCCTGTCGACGTTCAGTAAGCTGGCCTCCAAACATGGCAGGCAAGGCCACATTTTCCAGCACAGAAAGGTGGGCGAACGGACGCGGAATCTGATAGGTACGAGATATACCGCAGCGCGCCACCAGGTGGGCATGTTTGCCGACCAGCTCTTGTCCTTTGAATACGATACTGCCCGCCGTGGCCGGGAAATGGCCACTGACCACATTGATGAACGTCGACTTGCCCGAGCCGTTGGGGCCCAGCAGGCCAAGAATCTCTCCACGATACACGGACAGGTTGACGCCCTTTAACGCGCGTACCCCTCGGAAGGACTTGGCGACGTCTTTTGCGACGAGCAACACATCGCTGGACGCCGATGCAGCTGCTTTGCGCTTCGGCGCAAAAGATTCGGCAGCAGCGGCTCCATGTGCTACTTCACCAGGGCGGGCGGAGGCCGGCATGGAAGCGGTACCTGCTTCGGCCGTTGCTAATTGCTGATTGATAGCCGACGGCGGTAACGACGCGTGTGCCTCGCGATCTTTAGGTTTACGACCAAAACGCGTGAGCGCCTGACCCAAGATACCTTCGGGCATGAACAAAATGACCACGATCAGGATTACGCCCATGGCGACCTTGCCGATGACGGCACTGTCGCCTGCGGTAAAGCTATACAACAGCACTGTGATGACCAGTGCGCCCACCGAAGGACCAAGCCAGTGTCGTGTTCCACCAAGAACGCTCATCAGCACCACCGTAAGCGGCAGCGCGACGGTAAACACGTCGCCAGTGGTAACGTACGAAACAAACATGGCTTGAATGCCGCCCACCACGCCTGCCAATGCGCAAGAGAGCCCGAATGCAGTGACCTTGTACTTGAAGGTGGGAACGCCCAGGACTTCGGCCACGTCTTCGTCGTCGTGAATGGCGAATAGCCCTGTGCCAAAACGAGCGTAATAAATCAACAACGCAACGACGAGTGTGCCAACGGCGGCGCCCAAGGCAAGCAAATAGAAGGTACCTGATGGCGAAGGACCGAAGTCAGGCATCGGCACCGCACTCAAATAAACACCCTGCCCGCCATCGATGAGCGGCACGTTGAGCACAATGGTGGCAACAACGAACGTGGCAGCGAGTGTCAATAAAGCAAAGAGTTCGCCCCGAACCGCCTTGACTCGGAATGACACCGCCCCCAACACAATTCCAAACAGGGCGGCGAACGCCGCAGCCACGGGAAGTGTCCAGAGGAAGGGCACGTCGAACTGGCTGGTAAGGGTGGCCGTGGTGTACATGCCGATGCCGTAAAAAGCACCATGACCAAACGAGAAGTAGCCTGAATAGCCCGACAAGATGTTCCACGACGTTGCGAGAGCAACCCAGTGGAAAATCAGGTATAGAACAGATTCGTAAAAAGCCGGAAGTCCGAGATACGGCACGATGGCCAGCATCACGCCGGCAAGCAGGACGAGTGTTAGAGAACGACGCATGATCAAGCCCTACCTGGACGGACTAGCAACACAAGAATGAGTAGAGAGAAGGACACGAGCGGCGCCAATGAAGGCGACGCCACCGCCATGGTGACTGCTTCAGACACGCCGATGATGCAGCCGGCGATAAGTGGACCCATCGGGCGACCGAGCCCTCCCAGCATGACGGCCGCAAACACCACGCCAATCCAGGTATAGATTTGAGACGGAGCCAGGGTATAGCTAAGCGCGATACACACGCCCGCAACACCCGCCAATGCGGCGTTGAGCCCCGATAGAAGTAAGGCCAACGCACGTTGATTGATACCGAAGGCCGCTGCGATGGGCGCGTCTTCGGCCGCGGCACGTAGCGCCTTGCCGATATCGCTGCGCTTGAGTACCAGCCATGCGGCGACGGCGATACCCACACTAAGGCCCAAGGTGATGAGTTCGGGCAGCGGCAGGAACAGGTCGCCCACCCGGTAGCGATGCTCGGCGTAACTGGATTCCAACCTGCGGTAATCGGCTGTCCAGATCCATTGCAGCATCGCTTCGATGATGATGGTCAGGCCGAAGGTGATCAGCAAGGAATTGAAGGGTGTTACCTTGAAATGGGACAACACCCAGTGAACGATTATGCCGAACACAAAAAATAACGGCACAATCATCAGCAGCGTCAGCATGGGGTCGACGCCCCCATAGCTGGCAAGCTGATAGGTAAGATACGCACCCACAAATGCCAGGGCGAAGTGCGCCAGATTTATCTGGCGCAACATGCCCCAGGACAGGCTTAGCCCAAGCCCCAGAAGTCCATATAACGCGCCGGTGAAAATGCCCGCCAGAATGGACTGGGCCAACAAGGTGGAGCTTGGTAGTGTCATCTGCTAAGCAACAAATTTAGGTTCCGAGATTACTTGGTACGAAGCTTGGCGCCAGGCGCAGCCCATTCGGTGGGCCAAATTGTGACCCACTTGCCGTCCTGCACCTGTTTGATTCGTCCAAGGTCATCACCGAAGTTGCCGCGCTCGTTGAACCGCTGCTTACCTTGAATAGTTTCTACCGTGTTGTTGCGCAGCCATTCGGCCAGCTTCTCGTCGTCAAGGGAATTGGTGGCCTTGACTGCTGCCTCGAGAATTTGCCATGCCGAGAACGAGGCTGCGGCCTGTACCTCGACCGCCGTGTCGGGCAAGTTGGCTTTCTGCGCCCGTACCGCATATTCCTTGACGAACTTATCTGCCACCGGGTTATCGGTAAACGGAGGATGCGCCTCGAAGACCGTGAGCGACAACGCACCGTTGGCCTCGGGTGCCTTCAACATGGGGGCCGGCGCGGGGTACAGGTGGAAGTGATTACGCGGGATGTAATCGATTTTTTTGAGGGCGTCGAGCAACATGACGCCTTCGAGTCCCAGGCCGCCCACCCACAGCAGGTCGGGATCCGCTTCTTTGATGCGGCCGGCAATCGGCGCGTAATCGCGGTTGCCGAAGTCCCACTCGAGGAAAAGGACTTCTTCGAGACCTTTGTTCTTGATGACGTCGCGGGCACCCAATGACACGAAGTGAACCGACGGAAACTTACTGGTGACCACAGCCACGCGTTTTGGCGGATTGTCAGATTGCGCCATCATGTCGAGCAGCATGGTGGGAGTGGTGGTTTCGGGGTCGGGCCCAAGCGACCATGCCGGAAATTGCCGCTCATACTTGGCAAGCTTGGGAATGCCGAACGTGTGATGCACCAGCATCTTGTTGTAGCGCTGAGCAACACCCATGGCAGAAAGAATGTTGCCGGTGGCGTAAGGACCAATCAGAAGATCGACCTTGTCGGAAGTGACGAGCTGCTCGTACAGCGTGCGTGCCACGTCGGGCTTTGACTGATCGTCTTTCAGTACCCACTCGACAGGCCTGCCCAGCAAGCCCCCGCGTGCATTCAAGTCGTCAATATAGATTTCGCCGGTAAGCTTGTGAACCAGACCCGTAGAAGCCAGGGGGCCGGTCAGGGCCAGTGTGCCACCGATGCGAATTGGGTCGCCCGAAGGCTTGCCGCCTGACTGTGCAAACGCTTTGGATGCAAGTGTGCCTGCACCCATTGCACTGACAGCGGCTAAAAAGGCACGTCGATCGATCGTCATGTTTTGTCTCCTGTTGGATGCCTGTCTAGCTGTTTATTGTTTGATTTGGCGAAGCTCTGCGGCCTCGTTAGTAGGATTACGTCATGAGTTGCTTTTTGAAGCAAGCTCTATCTAAGTATCATATATACAAAACGCTCAAAATATATAAATCCAATAAAAGTATATATTGCTATCCTGAAAAGGACATCAGGGTTTCCATGCATAAATGGTGGACACCCCTAAAAAGGAGACAGGCATGGACAGCATCACCCATCTGGACGCCGTAACGCTATCCCGATTTATACGGAGCAAACACATATCGTGCGTCGAGGTCATGCAGTCTTACCTGCAGCAGATACATCGGCTAAACCCAACCTACAACGCGATCGTGTCGTTACGACCCGATGATGAACTTTTGAGCGAGGCGGCCAAGCACGACCAGATGCTGGCTGAAGGCAGGTACTTGGGTTGGATGCATGGCATGCCGCAGGCGCCCAAAGACGTAACCCTGACCCGCGGATTGCGCACCACCTTTGGCTCGCCCCTGTTGCAAAACTTTGTTCCCGACATCGACGCACCCGTCGTCGCACGCATGCGCGCTGCCGGTTCAATTTTTATCGGCAAGACCAACGTGCCCGAGTTCGCCCTGGGGTCGCAAACCTACAACCCGGTTTTTGGGCCCACGCGAAACGCCCTGAATCCCTCACTGACGGCAGGCGGCTCAAGCGGCGGCGCGGCTGTAGCCCTGGCGCTTAAAATGCTGCCTGTGGCTGACGGCAGCGACATGATGGGTTCATTGCGTAATCCCGCCGCATTCAACAACGTATATGGATTGCGCCCCTCACACGGGCGTGTTCCCTCCGGCAGCCCCGACCTCTTCTGCCAACAATTGGCCACCGACGGACCTATGGCCAGAAACATCACCGACCTGGCCATGCTGTTGCTGACACAGGCCGGTCACGATGGGTATGACCCATTTTCCCGCCGCGATTGCTTGCCTGCTGGTCCGGCCGGACACGTCCACCCCGATGAGCTGGTTTCAAGGGGCATACTCGAACAAGACTTTGAAGGCACTCGAATCGGTTGGCTAGGCGACTTGGACGGGCATCTTCCATTCGAGCCTGGTGTGCTCGAGCTTTGCGAAGAGTCGTTGTCTACGTTCGATACTTTAGGTGCCACAGTTCAATCAATGAAGCCACCCTTTTCTCCTGCGCAACTATGGGATACATGGCTGACGTGGCGACACTATCTGCTGGCCGGCACTTTGGGCGTGCATCACGCCGACCCCAAGCGGCGATCACAACTTAAGCCCGAAGCTGTCTGGGAAGTGGAGCAAGGCCTGAACATGCCGGCATCGCAGCTGTTCAGTGCGTCGCTGACGCGTTCCGCCATCTATCGCAAAGTCATGCATATGTTCGAAAGCGTGGAGTTTCTGGTGCTGCCGGCCGCGCAGGTGTTTCCGTTCGATGTGGATATACACTGGCCGAAGGAAATTAACGGCCGCGCCATGGACACCTACCATCGCTGGATGGAAGTCACGATACTCGCGACGTTGATGGGGTGCCCGGCGCTGAGTGTGCCGGCCGGCCTCAACCCACAGGGGCTACCAGCCGGGCTTCAGATTCTCGGCAAGCCGGGTGCAGACTGGCAGGTACTGCAGCTTGGACGTGCCTGGGAAAAAGCGCTGGAGAAATCAGCGCGACAATAACGGTAAACCGTTAATCAGAACGGAATATCGTCGTCCATATCGGCCAGGTTGGCCGCCGGAGCACCTTGCGAGGTAGGCCGCTGCTGCTGCTGCTGAGGTGGGCGCTGGGTGCGCTGTTGAGGCTGCCCACCGGCGTAATCGCCCATAGGCGCATCGCCCATGTTATCGGCGCGGCCGCCGAGCATCTGCATCTGGTCGGCCACGATTTCGGTGGAGAAACGGTCGGCGCCAGTGTCCTTGTCTTGCCACTTGCGAGTTTTGAGGCGGCCTTCTACGTATACCGAACGACCCTTGCGAAGGTATTCGCCGGCAATTTCGGCCAGGCGGTTATAGAAAACGACACGATGCCACTCGGTTTCTTCGCGACGTTCGCCGGTGGCCTTGTCTTTCCATTGTGAGGTGGTGGCGATAGAAACATTACATATCGCGGCACCGTCGGGGCTGTAGCGGACTTCGGGATCGCGTCCCAAGTTGCCGACGAGAATGACTTTATTGACTGAGGCCATGACAGTACCCTTAAGATTGAATTCAGATTGCCGCTATTATCGATGATTTTCGGCTCGCTTCGCGAACTTTAGGCACATCTACGTGCGCTGAAAATGCCCACGGGGCATTGTAGGCGACTGCTGCAGTGCAACCGACATCGACGACGTTATTACCATACTAACAAACTGGCGGCACTTGTTTGCGAGCGGTTCAGGGCGTGGAACCGGCTATGACACCCAGCCAAGAGCGCCATTTATTGCTGAGCGGTATGTCGCAGCGCCTGATGATGACGATATTCCCTCGGAGCCATTCCAAACTGTTTGCGGAAGGCCCGGCTGAAATGTGCGACATCGTTAAAGCCCCAGTAATAGGCGATTTCTCCGATGGAGCGCCCGCCCGCCATGGGCACAGCGAGCTCAGCACGACACCGCTCAAGGCGGCTGCGCAGCACGCGCCGCATAAGGGATTCTTCTTCGTCCGAAAACAGTTCGTAGACGTAGCGCGTGGACAGCCCCACTCCGGCAGCAATAGACGAAGCCGACAAATCGCTGTCGCGCAGATTGTCTTGCATGTAGCGCAATATCCGCTGCTTATGCAGTTGCTTTAATCGTGAAGGCGGAACGGGTTGATCGATGGCCAGACTACTAAGCGCCGCCGTCAGCACATAGGGCAGCGACTCTGCAATTCGATCAGCGGTTTCTTCATTCAGTACCGGAGCCAGACGGAACATGCCGTCGAGCAAGCCGCTGAAAAGTGCTCCCGTACCCTGGCGCCCGTTGATGACCCGAGCCGTGTAGTGGTCGAAATCAGGCACGAGATTGCGCAATTGTTCGGGTTCCAGGTAGACAGAATGAGTGAGAATTTCGCCTGTCTCGATAAAGAACTGACGTTGCGGGTCGACCATGAATATGTCGCCCGCCTCGACCCGGCACTCCCTTCCGTCCTGGTGCACCAAGGCAACGCCTTCTTTCTGCAAGGTAACCAGTAGACGATTGGACCGCTGCCCAACAGCAAGTGAAGACGTCGAATGGGGCGAAAATCGCAGTGAAGCGAAGCGCAGTTTACGCCCCCGATAGGCCGAGATCTTGGCCTCGAAGGGGTTTTCGTCTTCGGACTTGACCATGAGGCCGACCGAAAACATGGACTCCATGTGTTGCTGAAACCTTAAGGGGCACTGGGCGTTATATTGCGTGCCCTCGACGCCCCGATCTTGCACTTGAGTCATAGCTTAATCTCACTGAACGGACCGCCATCTCAAAATGCAGCGCTCTATCCATTGCAGCAACATAGAGGCGCCAAACCCGATAACACCCAACATTACCACGCCGGCGTACAGTTCGGGAGTGCGGTACGAACGCTGTGCCATGAGGATGCTTTGACCAAGACCCGGCAACGACGCCTGCATCTCGGTGACCACCGCCAGAATGAGCGCAATGGCCAAACCCACACGCGCCCCGGCCAGAATATCGGGCATGGCACTTGGCAGCGATACCTTCCTGAAGCGGTCCCACGCATTCATGCGCATGGCGTCAGCCACCTCGAGCAAGCGTGGTTCGACGGAAGAGAATCCCTGCACGGCGGCCAGAAGCACGGGCCAGATGGAACCGAACGCAATCACCGCTGTCGACATTTTGTTGGTAAGGCCAAAAGCCAGGATGGCCACCGGGATAATCGCGGACGCCGGCATGGGGCGTAGAAACTCAAGCGTGGGGGTGAAAAGCTGCCGGCTTGTGCGTGAACCTGCTATCAATGCGCCCAAACCCACCCCCAGCAACGACGCAACCAGCCAACCGTAAAACATTCGAAGCACGGTTTCAGAGAACGGTTCCCAGATCTTTCCGCTGACAATCTGAGACCAGAGCTCACCCAAAGTGCGAGTGGGCGAAGGAAAGAACAACGGTGAGATGACTTCGAGCATGGCCAGCAATTGCCACGTTGCTAAAAGAAGCAACGCGAAACCAATGGCACCGATGCGGTTCAGCCAGCGTGTGCGCGCACTCATGCCCGCTCCTTGCTGCGCTCGGCACGATACGCCGGCGAGCAGATGTTAAGCAGTGCTTGGCTGCCGGCGCTGAGCCCCCAGCCAACCACCCCAATCCACAGTAACTGGGCATACATCTGGTCGAAGCGCATCGCCTGCTGCGCGGACATCATGCCGTGACCGAGCCCTCGAGGATTGAGAACGATCTCGACGGTGACCGCCACAACCAACGAAATTGCCAGGGCCAGTTGCAGTCCGACGGCTATCCGTGCAAGCGCTGCGGGTAGAACTATTTTGACCATGCGCTGCCAGGCTGTCATTTCCAGTACCCGCGCCACATTCAGCAAGGAGGTATCCACGCTACGTACGGCCGAGATCGTGACGATTAGAATCGGCCACAAACACGCAAACGCCACCACGGCGGCCTCCATTCGCACACCAAAGCCAAAAATCATCAAGGCCAGGGGTATCAGCGCAACAGATGGCACGGGCCGCATCGCATCTATGGAAGGCCCCACCACGCTTTCCAGCCATGGCGTGAGACCGAGCGCAATGCCCACGATCAGACCAATGGCTGCGGCTACCAGGAACCCAAGAAGAGCCGCCTCGAACGTTTCTACCGTGGCGACCAACAGCGTGCCGCCCGCGAGACCATGGTACAGAGCGACCAAGACATCCGACGGTCTGGACAAGGAATCCATGCGCAGGCTTTCGAAATGCCAAAGCCCTTCCCAAGCCCCCACAATCACCAGAGGGATCAGCGCGCCCAGCCAGCGGTTGGACATCAGTGCCCCTCCAGCAAGCCGAACAGTTCGTGACGTAAGGCGAGAAACCGAGGGTCTTCGCGCGTGGTCAGTTGATGCCTGGGCCGGGGAATGTCGACCGGAATCTCCTTGAGTATGCGCCCAGGATTACTCGCCAGCACAATGACCCGGTCTCCCAGGTAAATGGCTTCTTCAAGGTCGTGAGTGATGAAAACCACGGTCGTGCCATGAGCCTCGGCCAGATGGGCAACTTCGTCTTGCAGGCCCTGGCGTGTGATCGCGTCAAGCGCCCCAAACGGCTCGTCCATCAAGAGCAGGGTGGGATCCTGGGCAAGGCATCGCGCAATCTGAACCCGCTGTTGCATTCCTCCAGACAACTGGCTTGGGTACTGGTTTATTGCATGGGACAAGCCCATCGTGGAAGCGAGCTGTGCAATACGCTGAGAGTGCTGAGCTTTGGGCAAGCCGCAGGTTTCAAGGGCCAGGGCGATATTGCCGGCCACCGTGCGCCAGGGCAGCAAGGCACGACTGTAGTCCTGAAACACGATGGCTCGTTCGCGAGAGGGCGAGGTGACGCGCTTTCCGTAGAAATCGACGTGCCCATGGGTAGGACGCGCCAGGCCGGCCATCAAACGCAGCAAGGTGGTCTTGCCGCAACCAGAGGCACCCACTATGCAGAGGAATTCGCCCGCCGCAACTGCCAGGTTCATATCGTCGATGACTGTGCGGCTAGCGGCTTTCTCGCCGAATGCCATGCCCAAGCCTCGAACCAGAATCGCCGGCATGTTTGCGTTTGCAGTGTGAAGCGCACTGGCGCTTTCGTTTAAATCGTTGTGGAGCATAAGGGCTTCCTACGACGTTCGCTCCTGGCTATTCTGTGTGCATGAACGCCTGCGGGCAATGGGTGAAACCCGCAGGCGCTTGCATTTCTCAGAAGCGAGTGGTTAGGGATAGACCAGGCGGGTCGTGTCTGCGACCTTGTCGGCGAACCCGACCTCTTTGAATATTTCTGCGTAGATCTTGAGTTCAGCCGGATCAACATCGAGGGAATACGGCACCTTCAGCTGGGTTGAGTATCCCAGGTATTTTTTCTCGATCTCGCGGGCCTCGTCGGGTTTGCTGCGGATAAACTCCAGCGCTTCAACCAAGGACTTGCGGAACGCCGGGGCCACCGAAGGATTGGCGTCCAACCACTTTCGGCTGCCTGCCCACACGGGGCCAAGAATATCCTCGTTGATTTCGGCGATGTAATCAGCCACGCGATAGCCTGTCTTGTCCGAGACGATGGCCGTGCGGAAGGGTTCCAACACGGGCACTGCGTCGATCGTTCCGGCTTTCAGCAGATCTTTCATCTGCGGAAACGGCGCCTCGACTATAGACACCTTCGATACGTCTGCACCCTTGTCGATCAACCATTTGCGAAAAAGTACGTCGCCCACGCTGCGGATGCCCGGAACGCCAACTTTTTTGCCTTCCAGGTCTTTCGCGGTCTTGATGTCAACACCCTCGCGAGCCACCACACTCAGGAACGCAGCATCCTTTGTGAAGCGGGTGGCACCGGCGACTGCCACCAGATCGAGCCCCGACATCGAGGTATCAATGAGTGCGGTCGGCGTTGTGGCGCCAATATTCAGGCTGCCCGACATAATGGCTGCCGGGATATTTGAAACAATGACAATCTTGGACAGGGACACGTCCAGACCGTTTTTCTCGAAAATACCGGTGTCTTTGGCGACCATGGCTGGCAACCAGTCGGCCGCGGGTGGGTATCCCACCGCGACCTTCACGGGCTGGGCAGCCGCTACACCGAGGCCGAACCCCGCTACCGCAACTATCCATTTAATGAACTTGTTCATGATTGGTGTCTCCGTTAGGTGTTTTGTATTTAGATTACTTACAACGACGGCTGCAATACTTGGCGCAGGAATGCGCCAACTGCTTCGGTGAACTCGACGGGCTTTTCTACATTACCCAGATGAGCGGCGCCCGGCACTACCAGCATCCGTGCGTTGCTCATACGTTCGGCCACTTTTGCCGCGGCCGCTGGTGGCACGGCCGAATCCTGCTCTCCGGCCACCACCAAGGCCGGGGACTTGATCATGTGAAGCTTTTCGAGGTGGTCCAAACCTTGAATTGCCTTGATCGCCGACACGTACCCCCAACTGGAAGTACACATGATCTGGTCAGACAACCACGCTAACGTCAGCGGCGAAGACTCGGCAAACGCCCTCGTAAACCACCGTTCGAGTGTTGGCATGACCTGCGCTTCCATTCCCTCTTTTTCGAATCGCGCAATACGCCCGCTCCATATTCCCCTCACCGCTTCCACGGTCTTGGCACTGGTGTGGGCCAGCACCAGAGCTTGAACACGACGAGGATATTTCAAGGCGAATGCTTGCGCAATCATGCCGCCCAGGGACAACCCCACCAACGAAGCGCGTTTAACACGAAGTTCGTCAAGCACCTCGCAAACACACTCTGCATAGTCGGAGAGATCAAGATCACCGTCTTGATCAGGACTCCCGCCGTGCCCAGGCAGATCGATGCTTATCAGACGGAAAGCACCCGCCCACACGGGAATCTGCGCCGCCCATAAGTTGCTTGTGGTAGCGATCGCGTGCAAGAGAACGACCGGTGGTGCATCAACAGGACCATCGAGGCGATACGCGCAACGGGTCATGCCTCGCCCCCTGATGTCCACTTGCCGAGGCCTATCCCGGTGTACCAGGCCGGCATTGGCTTGTAATAAATCGGCGTGAACCGTCCATTGGCGGCACCATGCGCCACCAGCCAGGTGCGAACCTCTTCGGCGCCATTCCCGGCCTCGTCAACATGGTTCGTGACATAGTCAATCAAGGCCGTATGGTCGTCTTCAGCCAGCAAGTGTAAAAATCGTCGATCGAACTCATCGTTGACCATGCCCATGCGTGGCGTCGAGATATCGTGGCTCAGACCGCCGGTGGCAAGTATTGCAATGCGCAAAGGTTCCGGGTAGCTGCTTATTGCCTGAGCCAGCAATTGCCCCCACTGCAGAGACCGCTTCATGGTCGGCAGCGGCGGCTGAACGCAGTTGACCATCAGCGGCACAATGGAAACCTCGTTTGCAATTCCTGCAAGAACCAAGGGCGTCAACACACCGTGGTCCAGCGTCAGTTCCATGGAAAATGCGGGATCGAATCCCTCGTGCAAGGCCACATTCAGCAAGTGTGCACCTAACTCCCTGTGCCCCTTCAATGTGTGCTTCTCGGCTTTAAGCCAATGCTCCACGGGTGATTGGTATGAATCAGTAGTGCCGATGCAAAAGGCCGGGAGGTTGTTCAAAAAGAAGTTGTGGACGTGATCATCAGAGATAACAATGACGGCGTCGGGCGTGGATGCACTCAGCGCTTCGCCCAATTGCTTGAACGCACTGAAGATATCCGATCGATCCGTCTCGGGGATAGCGTCCGGAAAGTTGAGCATGACGGGTGTGTGGCTGCATGCGAATACGCCAACCAGCTCAGCCATGGTCGCTCTCCCTGCGAATGATGGGCTCGATGGCCTTTAACGATGCCACGAAATCGCTTTCGGAAATGCGCAGCCCCAGACAGTGCGCTCGCAGCAATAAAGGGTTCACCCCCTCGAGATACATTGCACCGATATCGTTGTCGCGTATGGCCGCCTTCAGATGTGCTGGAAGAGGCGCATTGGCCATGTATTGATCCGGGTCCTTTTTATATTCCTCGAGGGCACTGGGCTGATGATGAATATCGTAAAGAATCCGGCTCATTGCGTAGCAGTCCGGCGTAGGCATGGGATGACGCCAATTCCGCATCATGATCGAACCCCGTGGCCTTTGACCTGCTTGCAAAGCCAATCAACAATCGTGGGCAGCGTTAGGGGCGTCAGACCCATATGCCCGCCGGGAAACATGCGAACACACTTGGGTGAACCCATCTCGGTCAACAGCGCTATGTCCTGCACCGGGCACTGCCGATCTTCCTTGCCATTGACCAGCAACAGCGGAGCACTAGGGCGATCAAGTATCCCTTGGTCTAGCAACGACAAGCGTTTGAACCCTTCGATATATTCGGTGTCGTTGGTGGCACCCAGCATGAGAGACCGCGTCTCGACCAATTCCATCAGGTAGCTGTCGGGAAAGCGCGATGCCTCTACCCACTCGGGCTGAAACATGTAATGCGCTCCACCGCCCCAGTTTACGCAGCCCGCCAAGCGCTCATGCATCATGTGCGCAAGCTTGGTCGCCCAATACCCGCCGAACGACCTTCCCAAACAGCCGATTCGCGAGCCTCTGTATTGCGACTGTTGCTCGATCCATTCGAAGACGGTAATGAACTGGCGTTCGGCATCGGGTACACCTTTGACAGGGGATTCTCCAGTTCCGACATTGTCCATGGCAATGGTTGCCACGCCCTGCGCCAGAAACGCGTCTGACGCGGCGGTCATTTGCTCTTTATAGGCATCCACGCCTCCCCACATCACGACCACGGGGTACGGTGCCTCGCCGGCAGGTCGGCGCTCGAGCAGTACGATCTCCTTCCCCTCGCTCTCGCGCCCCGCGAAGGGAATGACAATGCGCTTGATGGGATGCTGCCAATACCCAGCACCCTTTACATACGCATCTCGCTCGGCGGCAGCGCAGCGCACCTTGGCCGGATGGTTGGGGCAAGGGAAGCGGCCCATAAAGAAGGCGCCACTGGCCTTCTGGTACAACTGCGATGCCGCCTTTGTATCGCCCGAGCGTTCGACCGCTCGGGCCTTCTCCAGCACGCCCATCCCGATTCCTTCCCAATAGCTACCCCAGGCCTCGCCGTCCAGACCGGGGACGCCCTGAATCCATTGCACCCCTTCGTCTGCCGGCAGTGAGTTCATGGGATGGATACGCTTGGCAAGCCGGGCCAACAACCATTCCTTCGCCTCAGCCAAGGTCTTGGGACGCCCCGACACCGTTGCGCCCTTTAACGTGTCGTTCACTGCTGTCTCCGTTTTTCGTTTATTGCCAGCGTCCGTAGAAGGCCATCGACGCAGGGTTGATGAACTAGATCATAGGGATGCAAGCTTCTTCGTACTGTGCCAGTTCGGCACAATCTTTTGACTGTTTCTGCACCTCGCGTGGCGGGCGTTTTACCGATTACCTGACCTTCTCGATAAAACTCTGGACACCCTTGTGAAGAAGCTGGGGTGATTTGCTCGTGCGCGCACCTTCTTTTGACCGAACGTGCGAAAGCTCGACTAGTGTCTTGACCTAATCCGTGGCTTGCCGACTTAATACGCACGACACCAAAGTCTGTACCCAACCACCGACCAAGAAAAGATCATGAGACACCGCAGAACGGCACTGATAGTGGGGGGTGGAATCGCAGGGATGTCCGCCGCGATAGAGCTTTCCAATGCAGGTCTGGACGTGGTTCTGATCGATATCGATCCCGACTGGCGCGTATACGGCGCCGGCATCACCATCACCGGTCCCACTTTACGAGCCTTTCATCAGCTGGGCATACTCGATGAGGTCATTGCGCACGCCTATACCGGCGACGGCATCCAGATATGCAATGTACAGGGCGAACCCATCAATCTTGTGCTGACACCCAGCGTCGGCGGGCCCGACATCCCGGGGTGCGGCGGAATCATGCGCCCTGTCCTGCACCAGATCATTTCGGGTCGAGTGAAGCAACTTCCGATTCAGGTGCGATTGGGCATTACTGTAGAGTCGCTGACGAACACCGCGCGCAGCGTAGATGTGAAGTTCTCGGACGGCAGCCGGGGCACCTATGATTTTGTCATCGGTGCCGACGGCCTGTTCTCGCGGATACGCCACCTGATCTTGCCTGGGGCGCCCAATCCCGAGTACCAGGGACAAACCTGCTGGAGGCTGGCTACCGCGCGCCCGCCCGACGTGGAACGAAGAATGTTTTTCCTGGGAGGCAAGGTCAAGGTAGGCCTGACCCCGGTTTCCCGCAGCCAGATGTACATGTTCTTATTGCAAACCACCCCCCGGCCGCCTCATCTGCCGGACGAAGAGCTTCCGGGAAGACTGAAAACCTTGCTTGAGGGGTATGGAGGCCCGTTGCAGCGGATTCGAGAAAATCTAGGTCGGCGGGCCAACATCATCATGCGGCCGCTCGAGGCATTCGTATTGCCCAAGCCCTGGCATGTGGGCCGAGTATTGTTGATCGGCGACGCCGCGCACCCCACTACTCCTCAGCTCGCCTCCGGAGCGGGCATGGCAGTGGAAGATGCTCTGGTGCTTGGCCAAGAGGCCGCCAAGCACACCGAGGTGGAGCAGATTTTCGAAGGCTTCATGAACCGGCGTTACGAACGTTGCCGCCTCGTGGTGAACAATTCCATCGAAATTGGAAGGCGCGAGCAGCGTGGCGCACCTCCCTCGGAACAGACCCGGCTTGTAGAGGAATCGCTTATTGCCCTGGCCGAGCCAATATAAGGCGATATCAGTCGGTAGGGCTGGGCGTGCCCGGCCCCATCCGGAATCCGCGGGCAGTCAGGAACCAGACAAATGCCAATGCCGCAGCCAGCAAGAACACCATTCTGGATTCTCCGTGCGAGCTGATCACGCCTCCCAATGCCGCTCCCGCAAACACACCCAGCGACTGGGCGGTGTTATAGAACCCTAGGGCAAGGCCCTTGTATTCCACCGGCGCCACCCGCGAGACCAAGGACGGCTGCAGGGCCTCAAGAATGTTGAAGGCAATGAAGAAGCCCACAAACAAGATGACGAGCGTGTAAAAGTTTTGACTGGCCAAGGGCATCAAGGCCAGCACCACGGCCAGACTTGCGACGGCAATTTCCAGCGCCACTTTATGCATGCGTCGTGTCTCGGTATAGAACACGGCAGGCACCATCAAGATGAACGACAGCAAGATTACCGGCAGGTAGACCTCCCACAGGTTGGCCGAGTCGTAGCCACCCAAGGTTGACAGCAGTCCCGGCGCCACCATGAAGATCGCCATCAAGATAAAGTGAAGGCAGAACACGCCAAAGTTCAGGCGCAACAAGCCAGCATGCGAAAGCACATCGCGGGCGCGGGCCTGGACAATGGGCTTTTCGATGCGCGGGGCCGACGGAACCAGCGCCACCGCAATGAACAGGCACACAAACCCTAGCAGGCTTATTGCCCAGAACAGGCCTGAAAGACCAAACCGGCCGACCAGCAAAGGCGAGAGTACCAGCGATGCCGCAAACGAGATGCCAATCGAGCCCCCAACCATGGCCATCGCACGGGTGCGAACTTCGGGACGGGTCGAGTCGGCGATCCAGGCGGTGATAGCGGCCGATACCGCTCCCAATCCCTGTACGACGCGACCTGCAATAATCCAATTGATGTCGTCAGCGAGGGCACAGATGATGCCACCCGCCGTAAACAGGACCATGCCGAACACGATGACGGCACGACGGCCATAGCGGTCGGAGGCCATGCCAAGAGGTATTTGCAGAAGAGCCTGAGTCAGGCCGTAGGCGCCTAACGCGATTCCGACCTTGGTGGCGTTGTCGCCACCGGGCAATGACAGCGCAGCGACAGCAAAGATAGGTGTCAAAAGAAACAAACCCAGCATGCGCGAGGCAAACAACAAAGACAGCATGATGCTGGCACGCCTCTCGCCGGCGGTAAGCTTCAGTTTGGTGGGTTGCATCGTTCCCTCATGAAGAAGGCTCAAGTATAAACAAGCTCGAAGTGGCTCGGCGCGCTATAGTAATGAGTTGGCCTTCAAAACTGTAGAACCTGATGGAAGCAATTCGCATCCGGGGCGCCCGTACGCACAACCTTAAAAACGTGTCAGTCGACCTGCCTCGCCACAAGCTGGTGGTGGTGACGGGTCTGTCGGGCTCGGGAAAATCTTCGCTGGCATTTGATACGCTGTATGCCGAAGGGCAGCGCCGTTACGTCGAAAGCCTGTCGGCGTATGCGCGGCAGTTTCTGCAGTTGATGGACAAGCCAGACGTCGACCTGATCGAAGGATTATCCCCTGCCATCTCGATTGAGCAGAAATCGGCCGGCCACAATCCTCGCTCCACGGTTGGCACAATTACCGAAATTCATGACTACTTGCGCCTGCTCTATGCCCGCGTAGGCACGCCATACTGCCCGGATCACGGACTTCCGTTGCAGGCACAGAGCGTAAGTCAGATGATTGACCAGGCCATGAAGTGGGCGCCCAATACCCGCCTGGCGATCCTGGCTCCCGTAGCTCGTGCGCGTAAAGGCAGCTTTGAGGATGAACGGGCCAGCCTGCAGGCCCAGGGCTTTGTACGCCTGAGAGTCGATGGCGAGATGGTTGAAATCGACAGCCTTCCTCCCCTCAAGAAAACCGAGAAGCATGATCTTGACGTGGTGGTGGACCGCCTTCGCATCAAAGCGGAAAGTCGCCAAAGACTTGCGGAGAGCTTTGAAACGGCATTGAAACTGGCGGACGGCCGGGCACTTGCCTTGAACATGGACTCGGGCGACGAACTGGCGTTCTCCAGCCACTATGCATGTCCGGCTTGTCATCACAGTCTGCCCGAGCTTGAACCCCGCCTTTTCAGTTTCAATAACCCCGTGGGCGCCTGTCCGCGGTGTGATGGGCTGGGTCAGGTGGATTATTTCGACCCGAAGCGCGTCGTGGCATTTCCTGAACTCAGCCTAGCCAGTGGCGCCATCAGCGGCTGGGACCGCAGGAACTCCTTCACCCATTCTCTGCTCACCAGCCTGGCGGCTCATTACGAATTCGACCTCGACACACCGTTCAATGAACTGGACGATCATGTGCGGCAGCGCGTGCTGTACGGGTCGGGCGACGAAGAAATCGCCTTCCTGTACCTGAACGAGAAGGGACGCAGTACCGTCAAGAAGCACGCATTCGAAGGGGTGATTCCGAACCTGGAACGACGCTGGCGCGAAACCGACTCGAGCGCAGTTCGGGAAGAGCTGGGTAAGTATCGCAACACGCAAACATGCCCCGCCTGCGAAGGGTCAAGGCTGCGCGTCGAGGCGCGCAACGTGCTTCTCGGCAGCGAGCCCGGAAAGCAGCAACGTCGGGGTCGGGCCATATATGAAGTCGAGGCCTTGTCCCTGGCCGCCTGCCTGAAATGGTTCCAGGAGCTTGAGCTGACGGGCGCTAAAAAAGAAGTCGCCGAGCGCATCACGCGCGAAATCGAGTCTCGCCTTCAGTTTCTGAATAACGTGGGCCTGAATTATCTGTCGCTCGATCGCAGCGCGGACACCATCTCGGGCGGCGAGGCGCAACGCATACGACTGGCGAGCCAGATCGGGTCTGGCCTGACCGGCGTGATGTATGTCCTGGACGAGCCATCGATCGGCCTGCATCAGCGCGACAACGACCGGCTCATCGAAACCCTTCGCCACCTGCGCGATCTGGGCAACAGCGTAATAGTTGTCGAACACGACGAGGACATGATCCGGTCGGCAGACCATGTCATTGACATGGGCCCGGGTGCAGGCGAGCACGGTGGGCAGGTCGTGGCACAGGGCACGCCTCAAGACTTGCAAGTCAATGCTGAGTCGCTCACGGGCCAATACCTGAGCGGCAAGAAACGCATAGAAATGGGCAAACGCAGGCCTGTTACGCCCGACCAGCACTGGTTGCGCATCAATGGCTGTACTGGCAACAACCTTAAATCCGTCGACCTGGCCATCCCCGCTGGACGCCTGGTGTGTATCACGGGCGTGTCGGGCTCCGGCAAGTCCACCCTGATCAACGACACGCTGGCCAAGGCCGTTTCGCAGGAGCTACATCGCAGTCAGGCTGAGCCCGCTCCATTCGAGTCCATGGAAGGCCTTTCGGAATTCGACAAGATCATCAGTGTCGACCAAAGCCCCATTGGTCGCACCCCGCGCAGTAATCCCGCCACGTATACCGGCATGTTCACGCCCATACGCGAACTGTTTGCCGGCGTACCGGAGGCGCGTACGCGCGGCTATGATCCCGGCCGGTTTTCGTTCAACGTAAAGGGTGGACGATGCGAAGCCTGTCAAGGCGACGGCGTCATCAAGGTTGAAATGCACTTCCTGCCCGACATGTACGTGCCCTGCGACGTGTGCGGCGGCAAGCGCTACAACCGCGAAACCCTGGACATTCGCTATCGGGGCCGCAACATCAGCGAAGTGCTGGATCTGACCGTGCAACAGGCGCTGGAATATTTCGATGCCGTACCGACGATCGCCCGCAAACTCAAAACCTTGATGGATGTGGGCTTGTCGTACGTGCGCCTGGGCCAAAGCGCCACCACGCTATCGGGCGGCGAGGCGCAACGGGTCAAGTTATCGCTTGAGCTTTCGAAGCGAAGCACCGGTAAAACCCTGTATATCCTGGACGAACCCACTACCGGCCTGCACTTTGAAGACATCTCCCTTCTGCTGGATGTCGTGCGCAAGCTGGTCGATAGCGGCAACACGGTCGTCATCATCGAACACAACCTGGACGTGATCAAGACGGCCGACTGGGTGATTGATATGGGACCGGAAGGCGGAGCCGGCGGTGGACGCATCATGGTGCAAGGCACGCCCGAAGATGTCGCGGCACATCCAGAAAGCCACACCGGACGCTATTTGAGGGAAGTGCTGAAGCGCTAGGCTCAGTCCATGCGAAACAATTCGCGATGCTCGCGAATTGCGTACCGGTCAGTCATCCCGGCTATGTAGTCAGCAATGGCCCGAGCTTGCGCTACCTCGTCGTCGCGACGATACTCATCCTTGAGCAAGCGGGGCTCATTGATGAAAGCCACGAATAGCTCGCGCACGATGCGGCGCGCCTTGGTTGTCATCCGCATGACCTGACTATGACGGTACAAGTTGGTCAGCAGGAAGCGTTTCAGCGCATCGGCCTGCGCCCGCATGGGTGCCGAGAACGCGGCCAGAGGCTCAGACGCGCGCACGTCGTCGGCGCTGCCGGGTCGCACACGTTGAATATTGGCGAGCGTCGTCTCGGTCAGGTCAACAATTAGCGTGTTTATCATGGCCCGGATGGTTTCGGCCACGGCGCGCTGCCGTTCCAGGTTGGGGTACCTGCGCATCACCGTCGCGTAATGTGTGGCGAAGATCTCGATCTGCATCAACTGCTCGATGCGTATCAAACCCGAGCGCAAACCGTCGTCGACGTCGTGATTGTTATAGGCGATTTCGTCAGCCAGGTTGGCGATCTGTGCTTCCAGTGATGGCTGAGTGCGCTCGATAAAACGACGCCCCACTTCGCCGAGCTCGCGAGCATGCTTGACGGAACAGTGCTTGAGTATACCCTCTCGCGTTTCAAAACACAGGTTCAAGCCATTGAATGCGGCGTATCGCTCTTCGAGCTCATCGACCACACGCAAGCTCTGAAGGTTATGCTCGAACCCGCCGGCGGTGGGTGCCATTTCACGCATGCAAGCATTGAGCTCGTCTTGGCCGGCATGGCCAAACGGGGTATGGCCCAGGTCGTGGGCCAATGAAATAGCCTCTGTCAGGTCTTCGTGCAGGCCCAGATTTCGCGCCAGAGTTCGGGCGATCTGGGCCACTTCGATGCTATGGGTCAACCGCGTGCGAAACAGGTCGCCTTCGTGATTCACGAAAACTTGTGTCTTGTATTCAAGCAGCCGAAAGGCGTTGCAATGGATGATGCGATCGCGATCACGTTGAAACTGCGACCGATTGGCGGGTGGTTGTTCGGGATGCGGGCGGCCCCGGGTGCGGGCTGGGTCACAAGCATAAGGCGCCAATGCGGTCACCGTTCCCTCCGTTAGCCCTGCACCACGCTGGTACGCGTCAACACCTCACGCACGGCGTCGTCCGGTGCCGTCTGACACACGGCCCTACCTATTTCCGGCAGCAGCACGAAGCGTATCTGCCCACCTTCGGCCTTTTTGTCGACCTGCATGTGCTCAAGCCAACGCTCCACCCCCAGATCGGGCGGTGTTTCGGGACACCCGATTTCGCGAACCAGCGACCTGATTCGCTCGACGCTGTCGCGCGGCAAGCCCAGCACAAGGGCGGAAAGCTCGGCCGCCTGGATCATTCCACAACCCACCGCCTCGCCATGCAGCCATTGTCCAAATCCCAACCCGGCTTCGATCGCGTGACCGAAGGTATGCCCGAAGTTGAGTATGGCCCGCAAGCCGGATTCGCGCTCGTCCTGCGAAACGACGTATGCCTTGAGCTCGCATGACCGACGTATGGCGTGCACGATGGCGGCCTCGTCCAGTGCACGCAGGGCGGCAACGTTCTGCTCACACCACGCGAAGAACTCCGCGTCGATGATCGCACCGTATTTGATGACCTCGGCCAGGCCGGCCGTAATCTCGCGCGCGGGAAGCGTTTTCAGGACGTTGACGTCAATTTCAACCGCGATCGGCTGGTAAAACGCGCCGATCATATTCTTGCCCAGGGGGTGATTCACACCGGTCTTGCCGCCTACAGAAGAATCAACCTGGGCCAGCAAGGTGGTAGGAATCTGCACGAATCGAATCCCGCGCATGTAGCAGGCAGCGGCAAATCCGACCATGTCTCCAATGACGCCGCCCCCCAGCGCGACCAGTACAGCCTTCCGATCAAAGCGGTGTTCCAGCAAGGCGTCAAACACGAGATTGAGCGTGTTCAGGTCCTTGTATTTCTCGCCGTCGGGCAGTTCTACGCGTAATACACGATGGCCGGCCGCAACAAGCGCTTGCTCGACACGATCGGCGTAAAAGCCGGCGACCGTCGGGTTGGTGACCAGCGCCACGGCAGTTGCATCAACAGGAATGCTCTGAGCCAGATGGTCGAGCCGTCCGGGTTGGATGTGAATGGGATACGCGCCGCCAGGCGTCTCAACTTGTACGGTGTTCATCACGGTTTCTCGTTTGTTTCAGTAGCGACACCAGCTGTTGCACGGCCTGGGGAATCGGTGTGCTTCCGGTATCAAATGCCACTGTCGCGACTTCTTCATAAAGAGGCGCACGCTGCGCGAGTAGCTCGGCTACGCGGGCGCGAGGGTTGTCGGTTTGCAACAACGGGCGCTGCCGATCGCGCGCTACGCGCTGGTACAATTCATCGCTGTTGGCCCGCAAATACACGACCAGTCCCCTCTCCTTGAGCATGGCGCGATTTACATCGGCGAGTACAGCGCCTCCACCGGTAGCCAGCACAATGCCTTTTTGCCGCGAGTAGTGATCAAGCAGCTGAGTTTCGCGCTTCCGAAAGCCTGTTTCACCTTCGATCTCGAATATGACTGCCACGGGCACCCCGCAGCGCGCCTCGAGAGCAAGATCAAGATCGACGAATTCACGATTGAGGGCCTTGGCCAGATGACGACCTATCGTGGTCTTGCCGGCACCCATCATTCCCACCAAGACAACCGGCTTATCGTCCGTGTCAGCGGGGGTCGGCTCGGGCGGCGAGTTATCCACCCGGCCGTCCTTGCTGGCAGTGTTCGCACGTAAAGAATCAGTCATTTGTGTATTATCCCACTTGCAACCCTTCGTTCGCCCCCTGCCATCGCATTAATCCGTTACATTGTTATCGTGCAATGCTCGCGGCGCGGTCTGCCTGGGCTTAAAATCGCCATCAATGAGCTCAACTAAATCCTCTGACAGCAAGCATCGATCACGCTTGCCGCGCTTCCTGATCAAATCGGCAGTCTTCCTGGCCGGACTGGGGCTTTGCGGCGCGCTTCTTGGCGCACTGGCGCTGGCGTTGGCCTGGCCCAACTTGCCCGACCTCACCGCCATGGTAGATTACCGCCCGCGTATCCCGCTGCGGGTGTATACCTCTGACAAAGTGCTGATCGGCGAATTCGGTGAAGAACGCCGTAACGTCTTGCGGTTCGATGAAGTGCCCGACATCATGAAGTCGGCCATTTTAGCAGCCGAGGATGACCGCTTCTATCAGCATGGCGGCATCGACTGGACAGGCGTTGCCCGCGCAGTCGTCGCCAACATTACGCACATGTCCAAGTCCCAGGGTGCCAGTACGATCACGATGCAGGTAGCCCGAAACTTCTACTTGTCGTCAGAAAAAACCTACACTCGAAAGTTCTACGAGTTACTGCTTACATTCAAGATTGAAGCGACCCTGACCAAAGATCAGATTCTGGATCTATATATGAATCAGATCTTTCTGGGGCATCGGGCGTACGGGTTCGCCGCGGCGTCTCGCACCTACTTTGGCAAGCAGCTAAGCGACATTACCATTGCCGAAGCTGCCATGCTGGCTGGCATTCCAAAGGCACCATCACGATTCAACCCCATTGCGAATATGCCACGCGCCAAGGCGCGCCAGGCGTATGTGCTGGGACGCATGCGCTCCCTCGGCTACATCACGGAAGCCGAGTACGAAGAAGCCATGAAGCAGCCTATCGAACTGAGATCTGCCCCCGGTACGCCGGCGGGAGGCTATGCCATTCATGGTGAGTACGTCGCCGAACTGGCGCGTCGCCTTTTGTACAGCGTGTATCAAGATAATGTCTATTCGCGCGGCTTCAATATTTACACCACCATTGACTCCAAGCATCAGCACGCTGCATACGAGGCGGTTCGCGACGGTATTCTTCAGTACACCCGTCGAGCGGTCTACCCAGGGCCTGAGGAAACCATCCGGCTTCCCGAAGGGTTCGAACAAGACGGCGCGGCGCTGGATAATTTGCTTGATGAACTGCAAGACAAATACCCCGACAGCGACGATCTGCTGATGGGCCTGGTGCTGTCGGCCAGCCCCGAAAAGATCGTGGTCGCACGCAGCTCGCAACAGATCGTCGAAGTCACCAATAAGGATGCCCTCAAGATCGTAGCCCGGGGTTTGGGCAAGAACGCAAAAGACGAGTACCGTATCGATCGCGGCTCTGTGGTTTACATTCACCAGAACGGTGACCACTGGGAAGTGCTGAACCGCCCCACCGTGCAAGCTGCCTTTGTATCGCTTCGTCCTCAAGATGGCGCGATCCTGTCGATGGTCGGTGGATTCGATTTTGAAGAGCAATTCAATCGTGTGACGCAGGCGTGGCGCCAGCCGGGCTCTGCCTTCAAACCGTTTATTTACGCCGCTTCGCTCGAAAGAGGGCTGACTCCCGCCACACAGGTTTCGGACGAGCCTTTCATGCTTACGGCGGCTCAAACCGGCTCGAAGGCGTGGAGCCCGAAAAACTACGGCAACACGTACGAGCCAATGCTGACCATGCGGCAAGGGTTGTATAAATCCAAAAACATGGTGTCCATCCGTATCATGCAGGCGATTGGGCCGAAGTACGTACAGGACTACATCACGCGCTTCGGATTTGACCGCTCGCGCAACCCCGCTGTTCTGCCATTGGCCTTGGGGGCCGGAAGCGTCACTCCACTGCAATTAGCGGGTGGCTACGCGGTGTTCGCCAACGGCGGGTATAGGGTGCCGCCTTACCTTATCGACCGTGTCACGGACGCGAATGGCAAGGTGATCATGCAGGCGAAACCCACGGTGGCTGGTGATGCGGCTGCTCGCGCGATCGATCCGCGTACGGCGTATGTGATGAACGACATGATGCGCGGGGTTGCCACTTTTGGAACGGCGGCGCGCGCGCAAGCGACGCTTAAGCGGAAGGATATCGGCGGCAAGACCGGCACCACTAACGATTCTCACGACGCGTGGTTTGCTGGATTCACGCCAAAGCTGGTGGGGGTGGCCTGGATGGGGTTCGACCAACCTCGTTCGCTCGGTTCACGGGAAACTGGCGGTGGGGCTTCGATGCCCATCTGGGTGGACTATATGCGCGTAGCGCTGGATGGTGTGCCGGAAACTCCTGCAGGCGATCCACCCAATGGTCTGAGCAAGATCGACGGTGATTATTATTTTGCTGAATTCCCTCCGGGACAGGCAGTAGCGAGGGTGGGCTTGCCTACGCCTGATGAAATGCAGCCTTCGTTTATTGATGGAAGCGGGATTGATGGAGGCGGTACGCTGGATGGTATCGGGACTCTGCTAGAGCGACTGAATTCCGGGGATACTAGTGGGGATGCGGCGCAGGTACAAAGGGTTCAGTTTTAACTGAATTCAAGGGCTTCCCGATATTCGACGGAACCGCCCTTGAGTTGATGCGCAAGCAGCCAGAACGAACTTTTAGTCCCGCTCAGCCGTCATTCATGCGGCTTGGGGGGGAGGCGAAAACTGCGTCGCGCAATCTTGGTTTATGCTGCGGGCTGTCCTTTGGGCAGCCCGTTTGGTTTTAGATGACGACCTTGATGGGCTGGCCGGTGGCTTCGGAGATGATTTGCGACAGGGCTTCTGCCATATGGGGGCCACCACGCGTATCATTCCACCGTTGACCGTCGAAGCGATAATGAAAGCCGCCGCTGGGGGCTGCCACCCACATTTCCTGCATGGGTGCCTGGCTGTTGATGACGACATGGATCGAGTTGTCGAAGACAAGGGTCAGTACGTTACCACTGCGGATCGCCTCGATGTCGAGGTCATGTAATGACACCCAGTCATCGGACTGGCTTTCGAGTGAGTCCAGTATGCTTTCGCTTCGAGCGAGGAATTCAGATTCGTTCATTTCTCTAACCCATCGATTTTTTGGAGTCCATCATGCAAGCGCCCCATCTAGGGACACCCGCCCTGTTCAAGCTCCGCATTGTAGCCAGTCTGGCCTTGGTGCCGTTGTTGGTTGCCTGCGGTTACAAGGGGCCTTTGTATATGCCGCCTCCCCCGCCGCCGGAAGAAGCATTGGTTACACCGCCGCAGGCGCCCGCTCAGGTTGAAAGCCGTACAGCACCTGCCGTTCCTTCGGCAGTCAAGTAAAAGGTCGTCGCGTCTCTGTTTTGCGAATCGGCGTTGGTGGCAAGCCTGACCGTTTGGCGCGGTGTTGTATTATTTCAGGCTGCACTCGTGAGACCACGAACTCTGCTTAACCTTGCGCTTTCGGGCCTTTCAAGGCCGGTTAGCGCGTCTTTGTTTTGACTTTCATGACCGTCGCTCCACATTTTTCTTTCAAGAATGAAACTCTGCACGCTGAAGACGTGCCATTGACCACTTTGGCGCAGGAATTCGGCACTCCTTTGTATGTGTATTCGCGCAAGGCCTTGCAAGATGCGTGGAGCGCCTACAGCGAGGCGGCCAAGGGCCGAAACGTTCTGGTGTGCTTTGGTATGAAAGCCAATTCCAATCTTGCGGTACTCAGCGAGTTTCATAAGCTTGGCTCGGGATTTGATATTGTGTCGGGCGGTGAGCTGGCGCGGGTTTTGGCTGTGGGCGGAGACCCAGGCAAGGTGGTGTTTTCGGGCGTGGGCAAGCAGGCGTGGGAGATGCGCGATGCGCTTCAGGCTGGGGTCAAGTGCTTTAACGTAGAGTCTGAAGCCGAACTCGAGCTGCTAGCGCAAGTCGCCGGCGAAATGAATAAGGTCGCTCCGGTTTCGCTGCGTGTGAATCCAGATGTCGATGCGCATACTCATCCATACATCTCGACTGGTCTCAAAGAAAACAAGTTCGGGATTGCGATTGAAGACGCACCCGCGGTGTATCAGCGGGCTGCCCAGTTGAAGAGCCTGAATGTAGTGGGTGTGGATTGCCATATTGGCTCGCAGATAACGGAAGTCGATCCGTATCTGGACGCCCTTGAAAAATTGCTGGATCTTATCGATACCTTGGCGGCTGCGGGCACTCATATCAAGCATCTGGATTTGGGCGGCGGCATCGGCATTCGATACACGGATGAAACACCTCTGACTCCCAAGATGTTGCTGGACGCGGTCTTTGAGCGGCTGGAGGCTCGCGGCCTTGGGCACTTGCAGATTGTGCTTGAGCCAGGTCGTTCGTTAGTAGGCAATGCAGGGGTGCTGTTGACACAAGTCCAGTACTTGAAGCACACCGAAGCCAAGAACTTTGCGATTGTCGATGCAGCCATGAACGACTTGCTGCGCCCGACCTTATACGACGCCTGGCACAGTGTTGAGCAGGTAGGCCAAGCGGCCGAGAAGCGGCCGGCAGATGCCAAGACATACGACGTGGTCGGCCCTATTTGTGAAAGCGGAGACTGGTTGGCACGCGACCGGAAGCTGAATGTTCAGCAGGGTGACTTGCTGGCCATTATGTCGGCAGGTGCTTACGCCTTTACCATGGCCAGTCAGTACAACACGCGCCCTCGTCCGGCCGAAGTGATGGTGGATGGCAGCCACTACCACGTTGTGCGCCCGCGCGAAACCCTGGAAAGCCTGTTCGCAGACGAAAAGCCCCTGCCCTGAAAGGGCTGGGCTGGAGTCTACAGTTCGCCGTAAGAGTGCAGGCCTGACAGGAACATATTGACGCCCAGGAAGGCAAAGCTGGTAATCAGCAGGCCTGCCAGCGCCCAGTATGCCGCCATGCTGCCGCGCAGGCCTTTCATGAGTCTCATGTGCAGCCAGGCGGCGTAATTCAGCCACACGATCAGTGCCCAGGTTTCCTTCGGGTCCCACTGCCAATAGGCTCCCCAGGCGTCGGCGGCCCAGAGCGCGCCCAGAATGGTGGCGACCGTAAAGAAGGCAAAGCCCACGGCGATGGCCCGATACATGATGTCGTCGAGGATCTCGAGCGAAGGCAGCTTGCGCGAAATCGGGCCACGAAGCGCGAGGATGGCACCGACCACGATGGCGCCCACACCAAAGTACAACATCCAGGTGGCCGACAGTTCGCGTGAACCAAACATCATCGGCTCGGCGCAAAGAATGGCGCCCAGGATGAAGAGCGGCATCAATTTGCCCCAGGACTTGGTTTCGCCGTGCTCCTTGACCAAGTACGCAAAACCAACCATGGCCGCCAGCGAGAAAGTACCGTAGCCGATGAAGTTCGCCGGTACGTGGATTTTCATCCACCAGCTCTTCAGCGCCGGCACCAGGGGTTGAATCTGAAAGGCCTCGCGGGTAAACGAATACCAAAGCAGGAAGATGACAGACGAACTGACTACCAGCAGCACAAAACCGCCCAGGGCGCGCGTGGCATAACGTCGCTCGTAATACAAATAGAACAGCGCTGTGATGAGTGCAAACAGTACAAAGACTTCGTACAGGTTGCTGACGGGAATGTGACCGATATCCGGCCCGAGCAAGTGGCCTTCACGCCAGCGCACCAGCAAACCGGTGCTGCCCGCATAGACAGCACCCCAGGTGAGGGCAGTGCCCAGCCAGGCCGCGGTTTTGCTGGCGTAACCTATCCAATAGCAGACGGTCGCCAAGAAGAACAGCGCGCACATCCACAAAATTGCGGACTGCGAAGAGAACAGATACTTCAAAAAAAATACAGTTTCGGCCCGTGCAATGTCACCCTGCGCCAGGCCGCCCCCGTCGCTGTACAGCCAGATAGCGAATAAGGCCGTCACCCCGCAGGCAATCATCAGGGTACGCAGTGGCCGCCATAGCCAGCCCATCCAGGTGAAGCCGACCACGGAACAGCACAGGATTATTTTCTCGTAATAGTCCATGCTGGTGCTGTATGAAAACAGCGCGTAGGCGGCACCCAATGCCAATACAAGAAAGAACAGTGCGTCGGTCCAGTCTGGCTTGCCTCTTTGGCCACGAGCGTCGCCGCTGGAAGTCATAGACTCTTCCCACATGGGAGCGTTGTAGGTCGATTCGGACATGAGGAAACCTCGTTACGTGGTCAAACGCCGGAATGCATCCCGGAATCGTTCAAACTCTTGATTGAAATCCAGGTTGCGTCGTTGGGATGTCATGGCCGCCTGCAGATGGCTTCCGTTACCTTCGGGAGTGATCCATACCCAGATGCGACGATCGCGGATGTAGAACATGGAGAACACCCCAATAACTAGAAACAGACAACCCAGGTATACCGCATTCTTACCCGGACTGCGGGCAATCTGGAATACGCTTGCCTGCACCTGCTCGAAGCTATCGAGCGAAAGGAACATCGGTGCCGGATAATTGGGCAGATTTGCCAAGGCAAGCAAGGACAATCTGAGCCAGTCCGCACCCTCCTGGGTATCGGTAATGGGTTCGAGCCCGCGTCGTGCCCTATCCATATCGTACAACTGCGACAGGGTCAGTTGAATCATCGGTACCGCAAATCCCAACACATTTTCGCGCTCGGCTTCGGGGACCCGTTCGATCAAGCCATCAAACCCCTGACGCGAGAACGCGTCAATGGCGCCCGCCGCTGCCTTCTGAAGCAGGGGCCGCTGCGTATCGCTGCCAGCGTTTTGCTCGGCAAACCGCTGGGCGGCAAGCTCGCGCAAAGCAGGATCTTGCAAAGCTGCGCGCAAATGCATGAATTCGCTTACCGAGCGGTTGCTGTCGGCTGGTATGCGCATATATCTGTAGTCTTCGGCCTCGGATTGCCGGACACCGGCAAGAAACACCGAGTGACCATCCAGCTCGATGGGCAGCATGTAGTTGTTATATTCATGTGCCTGCCCGTCGCGACCGATGACCCGGTACTGCACGCTGGGGCCGACGTTGCGCAAATGCTCGTTGGAGGCGCCGGCTGCGCTTCCGGTGACCGAGGCCACATGGTCAATAACAGCCTTGGGTTGAGGCTCGACACCAGGAGCCATGTTTTCGACGTTGATCACCCGCAGGCCCGACATGGAGACCGTCAATGTCTCTTGGCCAGCGGCACCATCCAGAACAATTTCACTGGCTTTCCCGACCGTGCCTTCGACCTTTAGAGGCTCGCTCGCCGCCCCTTCCAGGGGGTAGGCCGTGAGCCTGAGGTGGCTGCCGCCGTCATCCAGGCTGGACTGATAAACAGTGACCCCCTTATAACGCAATGGCTCATTGACTTCGATCAGGCGTTCAAAGGTCTCACCGGTTTCGGGGTCGGTGACCTCGACATAGCTCTTGAACGAGCTGGGCATGCCGGTGGAATAGTACGAGACGTCGAATTTATTGAGTTTGATGGAAAACGGTATGGGTTGCACCAAAACGCCGTTGTCCACCGCGACGATACCGCTGGCGCTGCGACTGCCTTCGGGCAAGAGCATGTTCGACCGATAACTGGGATTACCAGCGGGCAACCAGCCTGATGGTGGCACCTCGGAAATCAGCATGTTTTCAGTGATGGGAGTTTTGCCGGCGAACCATACCTGCATGCGCACAGGTAGTTCGCTGTCGAGCAAACCACCCACCGCAATCACAACAATGGCAGCGTGCGCAAAGATGTAGCCCAGGCGGTTGGCAGCGCCCTTCTTGGCGGCGATCATCACCGATCTGCCATCCTGACGCGTCTTGAACTTATACCCCTGTGACTGCAGCCAGGCACTTACCTTTTGCACGGATTGAGCAGGCGTTTCGGAAGACGTCGCTTCGACCCGATGATGGAATGCTCGCAAACTGCTGCCTCGCACATACTCGCGAAATGAGCGCATATCGCGCACCATCTTCGGAGTATTACGAATTAGGCAAATACTGGTCGAAACGACCAGGAACGCCATGATCAGCAGAAACCACCAGCTGTTATACACATGCCAAATGGCAAACTTATCAAAAAGCTCGAACCAGAACGGTCCAAACTGATCGATATAGGCGCTGGCCACCTGGTTCTGCTGAAGCACGGTCCCAATGATGCTGGCCACGCAGATAAACATCAGCAGGCTGACCGCAAAACGCATTGAGCCAAGCAGCTCGATCAGATCTGCACCGAAGCTTCGCAGAGAATAATTTTGATTCACAAGTTCGAGTTCACAAAATACTGCCGCGCCATGCGCTTGATGGGCCGCCCATGGCAAAAAGGGGAGCGCCGCCGCCGGCTCCCCCCTTCTGATTGACCGATCGGCGCGGTTTTCGTTCTGGCGCCAGACCGAATTTACAAATTAACGCAGGCCTGCTGCGTAATCCGCCACGGCTGCGATTTCGGAATCGGACATTCGATCGGCGATGTCGTGCATGATGGCGTTGGCGCGATCATTGCTGCGGAACAACCTGAGCTGGTCGGCGATGTAGCCGGGGAACTGGCCAGCCAGACGAGGGAATTCGCCAGGAATACCGGCACCGTTAGGCGAGTGGCAACCGGCACAGGCAGGAACGCGTTTCTCGGGGATGCCGCCGCGCCAGATTTCCTGACCGCGCTGCATGCTGGCTTCGTTGGTGGCGGTAGCGGCAGTCTCGTAATTGAGGGGTTGCTGACCCAAGTAGTATGCGACGTTTTGAATGTCTTCGTCGGTAAGCGAAGCTGCCATGGGAGTCATCACCGAAGGCGCTCCGTCGGGGCCGGTACGCTTGGCAGGCTTGCCATCCTCGGATTTGAAGTCGTGAAGCTGACGCGCAATGTATTCATGAGCTTGCCCGGCCAGGTTAGGGTTGACCGGGAGCGTGCTGTTGCCGGCTGCGCCGTGACAGCTAGCACAGGCAACAATACCGCGGGCGGCGTCACCGTTGGTGTAAAGGGCTTCGCCCTTGGCCCCATCGGGCTTGGTGGCTGCGCCTTGGGCATAGCCTACGGAAACCACGGAACAGCCAAGCATCACACCGCTGATAATTAATATTCTGGAAAGCACACGCTTCATGAAGACCTCGACGGATCGCTTATTCGATCTTGGCGCCGACCATGGCCGGCTATGAAAATGTCAGATTTTCGGGCCGACAAGGGCCCGGGCAATTTGACCGCAACAGTTTCAAATCCGAAATTATACAATAGCGGTTAAATTAAACTGATCAGGCCCCACATTGTCCATCCTGCACCGCGCTACTTTTACCGTTTCGGCCGCACGCCTCGACCAGTTGCCGCCTCCCACCACCGCCGAAGTCGCATTTGTCGGGCGCTCCAACGCCGGCAAGTCATCTGCGATCAACGTGTTGGCCAACCAGAGACGTCTGGCGTTTTCCAGCAAGACGCCGGGGCGCACGCGACTGATCAACTTTTTCGGCATCCCCGATCCGTTGGAACCTGGCCAGTCGCTGGGTTTCCTGGTTGATTTGCCGGGCTATGGTTACGCATCCGTCGCCCGTGAGGCGCGTGAAGAATGGGCCGACGTTCTGGGCGGCTACCTTCGTCAGCGCGAATCGCTGGCCGGTATCGTGCTGTTGCTCGATATTCGACGCGGGCTGACGGACCTCGACCGCCGCCTCGCACATTGGATTGCGCCTACCGGTCGACCGGTTTTGGCCTTGCTGACCAAGGCAGATAAATTCGCTTACGGCCAACGCCTCAAAGCTGTGGCCGCCGTCAGGAAAGAGCTGGCCGAACTGGGCGAGCTCACGGCCCTGCCGTTCTCGGCGACGCATCGCATCGGTCTCGAAGAAGCGGCTGCGCATATTGAAAACTGGATTTCACCCAAGGTAGTGCCATGACCCGATTCCTACCATCTGTCGACTTTCCCTCGTCGCGTCCGCGCCGCAACCGGCGGGACGAATTCTCGCGCCGTCTGGTTCGCGAAAACAGCCTGAGTGTCGACGATTTCATCTACCCAGTGTTCGTCACTGAAGGCAATAACGTACGGCAGCCCGTTCCGTCGATGCCTGACGTATTTCGTTACTCGCCTGACACCTTGCTGAAGGTGGCCGAAGAATGCGCCGAACTGGGAATTCCAGTGCTCGCCCTGTTCCCGGCCATCGACGACAAATTGAAAACGCCCGATGGAATCGAAGCCGCCAATCCGGACGGACTCATTCCCCGTACCGTCGCCGCCATCAAACACCGCTTCCCCCAATTGGGCGTGCTTACCGATGTGGCGCTCGACCCGTACACCAGCCATGGCCAGGACGGTGTCATCGACGACGACGGCTACGTCCTGAACGAGCCGACAGTCGAAATTCTGGTCAAGCAGGCACTAGTGCAGGCGCAAGCCGGCGTGGATATCGTCGCTCCCAGTGACATGATGGACGGTCGCATCGGAGCAGTTCGCAACGCGCTAGAAGCGCAAGGCCGCATCGACACTCGGATCATGGCGTACTCGGCCAAGTACGCCAGCGCCTTCTACGGCCCGTTCCGCGACGCCGTGGGGTCGGCAGCAAACCTGGGCAAGTCCAGCAAGGCGACCTATCAGATGGATCCTGCCAACCGCAACGAAGCCCTGCGCGAGGTGGCGGCCGACATCCGCGAAGGTGCCGACATGGTCATGGTCAAGCCCGGCATGCCCTACCTGGATGTGCTGCGCGATGTCAAAGAGGCCTTTGGCATGCCCACGTTTGCATATCAGGTCAGTGGAGAGTACGCCATGCTCAAGGCGGCGGCCGCCAATGGCTGGTTGGATCACGACAAGGTGGTGATGGAATCTCTCTTGGCCTTCAAGCGGGCTGGCGGCGATGGCATTCTTACCTATTTCGCCATTCACGCGGCCAAGTTGCTGAAGGCATAGTTTTCGGTTTCGGCGCCGTGCCGCCACAGCGATGGCACGGCGTGCCGGCTAGTTCGCGCTTTGCAGCACTTGCTCCAGCACAGCGCCGAAACGCTCGGCATTCTGGAAACCGATCACCCGCTTGCTCATTTCGGCGCCTTGGCGATCAAAGAAGATGATTCCAGGAGGGCCAAAAAGATTGAAACGTCGCAGCAGTTCGCGATGCTCTGGCGTGTTTGCGGTGACATCCGCCTGGACCAGTCGAAACTGATTCATACGCTGCGCAACCTTGGGATCGGTGAAGGTGAAACGTTCCATCTCGATACACGAGACGCACCAGTCAGCGTAAAAATCGAGAAGTACCGGTTGGGTGCTTTGTGCAACGACCTCGTCCAGGTCGGCTACCGACTCCACTCGTGAGAACTCTGGTGCCTGAACGACCTGCACGGGTGCGCCGCTTTCAGATGCAAGCGTATTGATGGCAACAAACGGTGCCAAGGGTCGGAACAGATCGCGCCCACCGGCGGCCAAGCCGACCAATAGCAATACCGACCAAGCAGCTAACAAAAGGCCGGCCGCACGCAAAACGCCACGCCATAAGCCGGTGGCCCCGGTCGAAACGGGAAGCCCGCCCCGGCGACCAAAGGCTCCCAGCATCACCGCACTGCACATGGCAAGGAAAGCCCAGCCCAGGATAGCGACCCACTCGGGAAGGACGGGTCTGAGCATCCACCAGGCGGTAGCCAGCAAAAGCATGCCGAAGAACTGTTTGACCCCATCCATCCAAGGACCGGCTCGAGGGATGAGGGCTCCCGAGGTGGTTCCGAGCACCAGTAGCAACAAACCCTGACCCCAGGCCATGGCGAACAAGGCGCTGCCGCCTAGCACCACGTCGCCCGTCTGAGATATGAACAACAAGACGCCCGCCAATGGCGCTGCGACACAAGGCCCTACGATGAGCGCGGACACCATGCCGATCAGGAATGCGCCACCCCAACGACCGCCCGGAATGCGCGACGCACGCTCGCTAAGACCGGCCTGCAGCCGGGTGGGAGCCTGGAAGGTATACACGTCAAACATCGCCAATGCCAGCAAGGCCAACAGCAGCGCGAACACTGACAATACCCACGGGGTCTGCAGCCACGCAGCCAGGCTGGCGCCTACGAGTCCCGCGGTGACACCCAGCACGGTGTAGACAAGCGACATTCCCAGTACATAGCTGGCGGCCAAGCCCAATCCGCGCCACCTTCCGCCTGGGCCATGGCGGCGAGCATCGCCCGCCACCACTGCCATGACAATAGGCACCATGGGCAACACACATGGCGTAAAGGTAAGTAAAACACCAAAAAGCAGGGCCAGGCCGACAAGCTCAAACCAGCCGATATTGGCCAGGTAAGACGCCAGACCGGTATCACCCAGACTCAACACCCCACCCACGTCATCCACCTGCCCTGAAGCCGATCCGGCCGCCTGCCCACGGAGTTCATCTTGCGGTGGCGGAACGCTGTCGACGACGCCCTCCCCTTGCACGCGGTATCCTTGGTCGACAGGTACCAATTCCAATGCAAAAGTCATTGGTGGATAACACAAGCCGGCGTTTGCACATCCCTGCCCCGTGACACGCAGCGGCACGGACATATCGGCACCAGCCTGCAGAGGCACCCGTATCGTTACTTGATCGTGATAGACCTCCATGTCTTCGTCGAAGGTGGGGTCGTACTTGATAGTGCCTCGCGGGAAAATGGGTTCGCCTGCAATGGGGGCGTCTAGCTCGAACCCAAACCGATCCCGATACATATAGTAGTCGTGAGCGATCTTGAAGTGCACGTGAAGTTCGGTAGGGTTGACCATCGCGGCCGACAACACGAAGGCTTCGGCGGGGTCAAGGAACTCTTCATCAGCCTGGCTTGGCAACGCCAGCACACTCAAAGTCATCGCCAAAAGGAAGCAAAGAGCCTGCTTCAGACGACGAAACGCGCCGACCCCATAATAGTCCCTCGGGCAACCCTTAACCCGTGCACGGCGATGGCCACCTGCAGCGCCTAGGCTCGATATCATGCATTATTCCTTTTGACCGCGCGTACTCAGGAGGCGGTCGTTTGCTGCTTCACCCAGTCGAGGTAAGACTGAGCTCCGCCTTCGACTGACAGAACCAGAACCTCGGGGACCTCGTATGGGTGCAACTCGGTCAGGCGGTTCGTCATGGCCGCCAATGCCGTTCTGGACGTTTTAATGACAAGAGGGACTTCTTCGGTGCCTTCGAGCTTGCCCTCCCACATATACATGGACAAGACCGGCGCACCGAGGTTCACGCAAGCGGCGAGGCCTTCTTCAACCAACATGTGCGCAATGCGTTTGGCCAACAACATATCGGGAGCATTGCTCAGTACCACTACCACGTCGTGTTCCATCCGAACTCCCTCCGTCAAGATGTCAAACCCAGCTATTTTAGCGGGTAGGTTCCGTGGGGGTTGGGTAGTGCGTGAAGGACGATTCCGGCGGCGCACCCCACAAGGCGGCCGCGCTGCCGAAATCGGGAACTGTTTCTTATTGTTCGAGGATCATGGCCAACGTGGCACGGGTAAGTTCGCTGTCCGCGTCAGCCCACTCACAAAGGAGGTTGAAGTGGTTGCATTGGGGTACATGCACCCGGTTGACCTCGACACCCACCTCGCGGCAAGCGGAATCGTAGGCATCGGTCTGATTCTTGAAACCGTCGGTTTCGAGTCCGCCGACAGCCAGAACAGCAGGCAAGCCTGCACGGGGCAAATGATACAAGGGACTGACGCGTGAAGTCTGGTCCGCATGCATCTGCAGCCACTCGTTTGGTGCGATGTCGCAAAGTGGTGACAGTTCGTACAAGCCACTTAAACCGGCCAATCCCTTTACCACGTCGGCCGGCAGACCGTAGGACTCAGTCCAGCCCTCGGCAGCAGCCATAGCCGCCAGATGGGCCCCGGCTGAGCTTCCTGCCATATAGATGCTATCGGGATCCACACCATATTGGGCACCGTGCCTGTACAGCCAGGCCACGGCGTTACGCACTTGGCGAACAACCTCCGGCAGCGTGGCTTCGGGCAACAGGGTGTACTCGAGCGTGCAAACGGCTACCCCCGCCTGGACGAAAGGCTTGACCATGATGGGGGCGTCTTCTTTGGTCTGAGAACGCCAGTAGCCCCCGTGAATGAACACAAACACCGGGGCCGGCGTTGATCGCAACACCGTAGGGAAGATGTCTAGCCGCTCAGCGTTGGCCGGGCCGTACTTCAGGTCGTAGATGCCAATGCAGTCCCGGTTGACCTCGCGAGCCAGGCGCGCGTATTCGGCCACACAGGCGTCGAAATCCGCCACTGAACCTCGTGCGTCGTACTGTCGACCCCGTTCAGCAAGGTCGGCAAAATTGAGGTCGACGGCGACACCGGCATTGTTGCGCTGATTCAACTTCTTCCCCAACTTACTTCATTTCGCATTCAGCAGCGAAGGCGTCACGCTCGCCGCTCATGACCTTCTTCAGAACCACAGGCATCAGGTTGCCATCGGCATCTTTTTCGATCTTGTTGAGGTAGTAGTCCTGAATGGGGTGTTGATTGGTATCAAAGGCGAAGTTTCCACGCACTGACTTGAAATCGGCCTTGCGCAGGGCCTCGCGGAACTCATCAGCCCGGCTCAGGTCACCGTCGACAGCCTTGAGGGCCGAAGCGATCAGACGCGCGGTATCGTACGACAGAGCGCCATAGTGCGTTGGCACGCGACCATACGCCTTCTTGAAGTCTTCGACAAACTGCTTGCTTTCGGGGACGTCGAGCGTTGGCGACCAAAGTGCTGTCGTATAGAGTCCTTCAGAGGCGTCGCCCGTGGCCTGGATCATACGCAGGTCCATCGAAAATACCGGCAGGAACATGGGAACGGTATCTTTCAGGCCCGAATTGGCGTATTGCTTCGCAAAGTTGATGCCGGCGCCACCTGGGTGGAATTGATAAATGGCGTCGGGTTTAAGGTCGCGCAGACGAGCGAGTTCTACCGAGAAATCACTCTGGTCGAGCTTGGTATAGATTTCGGCAACGACATTGCCCTTGTATTCGCGCTTGAAACCGGCCAGTGCGTCGCGACCGGCCTGGTAGCTTGGAGCCAGCAACGCGACATTCTTGAAGCCTTGCTCGGTGGCAGCACGGCCCGCTGCGGAGTGAAGCGACGTATTCTCGAACGAGGCAACGAAGTAATTCTGGTCGCAACGTTTACCGGCGAACTGCGATGGGCCTGCGTTAAGGCTGACGTAGAAAGCGCCATCCTTCAGGATGCTTGGCACGGCAGCCATCAGCACGTTCGAGAAGTTGATGCCGGTAAACAACTGAATGCCTTCCTGCAGCATTTTCTCGGCGGATTGCTTGCCGGTAGGCGGTTTCAGACCGTCGTCTTCAATAACCAGCTGCACGGGCACGCCACCCAACTTTCCACCTTCTTGATCGATGGCCAATTGAAAGGCGTCGCGCTGGTCTTCCCCAATATACCCAGCCGGGGTCGATAGGGTGGTGATGAAGCCAATACGAAGCGGATCCGCCGCTGCAGCGGATTGCGCCACCGAAAGTCCGATAACACTCAGGCATGCCAAAGTTAATTTACGCAGCATATTTCCTTCCTTGAGTACGCCCGCCGAGAGCTTGCAGAAATTCGTATCTCCACAATCGGCAGATTTTATAAAAAACTAAAGATTTTCGTAATGGTATCCTTTTTTCAAGAATTCGCGCAACGTGGTTTAACCCCAATATGCCCATAAAAAAACACCCCAGACCGGCAATGCCGCATCTGGGGTGCTTTGCTTTGGTAACCGCCGGGCCCGGTGAGCCCGACGTGTTTATTCAGCAGCTTCTTCGACTTCCTCGACCTCGGGACGATCAACGAGTTCGATGAATGCCATCGGAGCATTGTCGCCCTGACGGAAACCCATCTTCAGAACACGCGTGTAGCCACCGTTGCGCTCTTTGTAGCGCGGACCAACCACGTCAAACAGTTTGGTAACCGCTTCGCGGTCACGCAGACGGGCAAACGCAAGGCGCTTGTTGGCCAGGGTGGGCTCTTTGCCCAAAGTGATGAGAGGTTCGACAACGCGACGCAGTTCTTTTGCCTTTGGCAAAGTCGTCTTGATTGCTTCGTGAGTGATCAGGGAAACAGCCATGTTGCGGAACATGGCAAGACGATGGGAACTGGTGCGGTTAAGTTTACGCAGACCGTGACGGTGACGCATGATGATTTCCTTTGAATCTATGTATGCGAAAGTGAAATTCGCGGTTAGCCGGCTCTTCTATCAGAATCTCTGCGGGCCGATGAAGGGGTAGAACTATACAGCAAAAACAGAACAACTATCTTGCCCATGGGGTTTACACCTTCCATAAGCAGACAAAAAGCCCGATGCCACCCTGGCATCGGGCCTTAGGTCAATATTAAGGACGCTCGAGGCCCAGGGGCGGCCAGTTCTCGAGCTTCATGCCCAAGGTCAGGCCGCGCGCGGCAAGAACTTCCTTGATTTCGTTGAGCGACTTACGACCCAGGTTGGGGGTCTTGAGCAGCTCGTTCTCGGTGCGCTGAATCAGATCACCGATGTAGTAAATATTTTCGGCCTTAAGGCAGTTAGCCGAACGAACGGTAAGTTCAAGATCGTCAACCGGACGCAACAGCACGGGGTCAATCTGCGGCGTGCCACGTGCAGGGGCTTCGTACGAATCGCCAACACCTTCCAGCGCGGCAAACACCGAGATCTGGTCCATCAGGATGCGGGCCGACTGGCGGACGGCTTCCTCTGGCGACAACACGCCGTTGGTTTCTATATCGAGAATCAGCTTATCGAGGTCAGTACGCTGCTCAACGCGAGCGCTTTCGACCGAGTAGCTGACACGACGAACCGGGCTGTAAGAGGCGTCCAGAACGATGCGACCAATGGTGTGCGAACGGTCGTCGGCCAAGGCACGAACGTTGCCGGGCACGTAGCCACGTCCCTGCTCGACCTTGATATGGATTTCGAGCTTGCCGGCTTCGGTAAGAGTGGCAATGACGTGATCAGGATTGATGATCTCGACGTCATGCGGTAACTCGATGTCGGCAGCCGTGACTACGCCTGCGCCTTCTTTGCGCAGAACCAGGGTAACCTCGTCGCGGTTGTGCAACTTGAATACCACGCCCTTCAGGTTAAGCAGAATGTCGACGACGTCTTCACGCACGCCAGCAATGGTGGAGTACTCGTGCACCACACCGGTGATCTGCACCTCGGTAGGCGCATAGCCGGTCATGGAAGACAGCAGAATGCGACGCAGTGCATTGCCCAGAGTGTGGCCATAGCCACGCTCGAACGGCTCCATGATCACGCGAGCGCGATTCTTGCTAACGGGTTCGACCTCGATCGAACGGGGCTTCAGAAAACCTTGAGACGACATGTGTGTTCCTTTTCAATACCCTCGGCTCGTTACACCGATAAGGCTGACGGATGAACCGCTTGTCCGGCGGTAGATGACACAGCCCAGGTTCCAGCAAACAACTGAAACTTGGGCTGCGCTTTGATGCTGCAAAGGCAAAAAACCGATTAACGCGAATACAATTCGACGACCATCGACTCGTTGACGTCGCGAGCGACATCCGAGCGATCGGGAGCCTGCTTGAAGACACCCGACAACTTGCTGGCGTCGACTTCAACCCACTGGGGGAAGCCTTGACCAGAAGCCAAATCGAGAGCTTCGCGAATACGGAGCTGACCCTTGGATTTTTCGCGAATGGAGATGACGTCGCCGGGCTTCACAATGATGGAAGCGATATCAGCGGTCTTGCCATTGAGTTCGACCGAGCGGTGGTTGACCAGCTGGCGCGCTTCAGCGCGGGTCGAACCGAAACCCATGCGGTACACAACGTTGTCCAGGCGCGATTCGAGCAGCTGGATAAGCGTTTCACCGGTGTTGCCACGACGGCGCTCGGCTTCGGCAAAGTATTTGCGGAACTGCTTCTCGAGCACACCGTACATACGCTTGAGCTTTTGCTTCTCGCGCAGCTGCAGACCGAAGTCAGACGTACGCGCACCCGAGATGCGTCCGTGCTGACCGGGTTTGGATTCGAGCTTGCACTTCGAATCGAGCGAACGACGTGCGCTCTTGAGGAAGAGGTCGGTACCCTCGCGACGCGAGAGCTTGCATTTAGGTCCAATATAACGTGCCATGGTTTCCTCTTAGATGCGACGACGCTTGGGTGGACGGCAGCCGTTGTGCGGGATGGGCGTGATATCCGAGATGCTGGAAATCTTGATGCCCAGCGCGTTAAGCGCACGCACTGACGACTCGCGGCCAGGGCCGGGGCCCTTGATGCGCACTTCGAGTGTCTTGATGCCGTATTCCTGAGCTACGCGGCCGGCCGACTCGGCGGCCACCTGAGCAGCAAACGGAGTGGATTTACGCGAGCCCTTGAAGCCGGCGCCACCCGAAGTCGCCCAGGAGAGCGTGTTGCCCTGACGATCGGTAATGGTAATGATGGTGTTGTTGAATGACGCATGAACGTGCGCAATGCCGTCCGATACGCTCTTCTTGACTTTCTTGCGCACACGCGAGGCGCTGCTGTTTGCTTTCGCCATGTTCTAATCCTCGATTATTTCTTCAGGGACGCGGCTGCACGACGCGGGCCCTTGCGGGTACGAGCGTTGGTGCGGGTGCGCTGACCACGAACAGGCAGGCCACGCTTGTGACGCATGCCGCGATAGGTTCCCAGGTCGATCAGACGTTTGATCGAAAGTTGTACTTCGCGACGCAGATCGCCTTCGACGGTGAACGCGTTGACGTTCTCACGAATACGCTCGAGTTCGGCATCGGTCAGGTCTTTTACCTTTTTGGAGTACTCGATACCGGACGCTTCGCAAATTTTGCGTGCGCGCGCACGACCGATGCCAAAAATAGCAGTAAGTCCGATTTCGGCGTGCTTATGCGGCGGAATGTTGATGCCAGCGATACGGGCCATGACTGTTCCTTGTTTAAATCTGGTGCGCTGCGGCCATTAGCCTTGGCGCTGCTTGTGACGCGGGTCGGTGCAGATGACGCGCACCACGCCGTGACGTTTGATGATTTTGCAGTGGCGGCAAATCCGCTTTACCGATGCCATTACCTTCATGGGTTGACTCCTAGTTTCCTTTAATCCGGCCGCTTATTTAGAGCGGAAAACAATCCGGGCGCGAGACAGATCATAGGGCGTGAGCTCCACTGTGACCTTGTCACCCGGCAAAATCCGGATGTAATGCATGCGCATCTTGCCCGAAATATGGCCCAACACCACATGACCATTTTCCAACTTGACGCGAAAAGTTGCGTTTGGCAGGTTCTCGAGAACCTCTCCTTGCATTTGTATGACGTCGTCTTTTGCCATTTTTGCTCTTCTTACCGCATTGGCAATCCCGCACCCTTGAAGTTCGCCTTCTTGAGCAGCGAGTCGTACTGGTGAGACATCATGTAAGCCTGCGCTTGGGCCATGAAATCCATAGCCACCACCACAATGATTAACAACGAAGTACCACCGAAATAGAACGGGACATTCCAACGCATCTGCATGAACTCGGGCAGCAAACACACCAAGGTGATGTAGATTGCACCGGCCAGAGTCAACCGCATGAGGATCTTGTCGATATAACGCGACGTTTGCTCACCCGGACGGATACCTGGAATGAAAGCGCCGCTTTTCTTCAGATTGTCTGCGGTTTCGCGGCTGTTGAACACCAAGGCCGTATAGAAGAAGCAGAAGAAGATGATCAGCGCGGAAAACAGCGTGACATACAAAGGCTGGTGCGGTGCCAGTGCGGCCGCCAGATCACCAAGCCAACGCATGTTGGGATTGCTGGAGAACCAGCTGGTGACCGTTGCGGGAAGCAAAATTATGGACGAAGCGAAGATAGGCGGAATTACACCGGCCATATTCAGCTTCAGGGGCAGGTGAGAGCTTTGCCCGCCATAAATTTTGTTGCCGACCTGACGCTTGGCGTAGTTGACCGTAATACGGCGCTGACCACGCTCAACAAAGACCACGAAGTACGTAACCGCCACCACCAAAACCAAGATAAACAGTGCCGACAGGATCGACATTGCATCGGTACGGACCAGGTCGAGCATGCCTGTCAACGCACTAGGCAGACCCGCCACGATTCCGGCGAAGATGATGATGGAAATACCGTTGCCAATACCACGTTCGGTAATTTGCTCGCCCAGCCACATGACGAACATCGTGCCGGTAACCAAGGACACAATGGTCGTAAAGCGGAACAACATCCCAGGGTCGATGACCAGTCCAGGCTGCGATTCAAGGGCCACCGAGATACCTACAGCCTGGAACAATGCCAGAAGCACCGTGCCATACCGTGTGTACTGAGTGATTTTGCGACGACCGGATTCGCCTTCTTTTTTGATGGCTTCGAGCGTGGGAACCACGACAGCCATAAGCTGCATGATAATCGCCGCCGAAATGTACGGCATGATGCCAAGGGCGAAAACGGAGAAGCGCTCGAGAGCGCCGCCCGAGAACATGTTGAACAGGCCCAGGATACCGCCCTGGTTCTGCTGGAACATCTCGGCCAGCGCGTCCGGGTTGATGCCGGGCACGGGTATGTGAGTACCTAAACGGTATACGACCAGGGCGAGCACCAAGAAGACAAGACGACGCTTGAGATCGCCGTACTTGGCTCCCGCCTTGTTCTGTGCCTGAGCTTTAGCCACCCGCTACCCCTTAAACCAGCGAACCGCCGGCGGCTTCGATAGCCGCACGTGCGCCGGCAGTGGCACCGACACCCTTGAGCACAACCTTGCGGGTGAGCTCGCCGGATTTGATGACCTTGGCATAACGTACGTTTTGGCCGATAACGCCAGCCTGCTTGAGGACCTGGACGTCGATCTCATCGACGGGCAGAGCTTCAATTTCGGACAGACGAACTTCGGCACGCAATAGTTGACTGCGCGAAGTAAAACCACGCTTGGGCAAGCGACGGTACAAAGGCATTTGACCGCCTTCGAAACCGACCTTGTGGAAACCGCCGGAACGCGACTTCTGACCTTTGTGACCACGGCCTGCGGTCTTTCCCAGACCAGAGCCGATGCCACGGCCGACGCGGCGCTTGGCGTGCTTGCTGCCAGCTGCGGGCTGCAATGTGTTCAGTTGAGTTTCAGACATCCCGATTCCTTTCAGGCTTCCGAGACGGTGACGAGGTAATCCACTTTACGGATCATCCCACGCACCTCGGGCGTATCGACCAACACGCGGCTGCTGTTCAGGCGACGCAGACCCAGACCGCGAACGGTGTCGCGATGGGATTGCTTGGTGCCGATGACAGAGCGCACGAGCGTTACTTTGATTTGCTTCTGTGTCGTCATGACTTACCCCAGAATATCTTCGACCGACTTGCCACGCTTGGCAGCGATATCGGCCGGGGTCGAACATGCCCGCAAGCCGTTAAGCGTGGCGCGGACCATGTTATACGGGTTGCTGGAACCGAGGCTTTTGGCCACGACGTTGCGAACGCCCATAACTTCGAAGATGGCGCGCATCGGGCCACCGGCGATTACGCCAGTACCTTCGGCTGCCGGCGAAATCAGGACGGTAGCGGCACCGTGCTTGCCAACGACGCTGTGATGCAGCGTGCCGTTCTTCAGAGGAACCTTGTACAAACCACGACGGGCTTGTTCCATGGCTTTCTGAACGGCAACGGGAACTTCGCGGGCCTTGCCCTTACCCATGCCGATGCGGCCATCACCGTCACCAACCACGGTCAGCGCAGCGAAGCTCATGGTGCGACCACCCTTGACCACTTTGCTGACGCGGTTGACCGCGATCATTTTTTCGCGCATGCCGTCGTCGTTTTCTTTCTCGACGTGCTTACCTTGTGCTTTAGCCATTTGATAATCCTTCTTAGAACTTCAGGCCGGCTTCGCGCGCGGCTTCGGCCAGCGCCTTGACGCGGCCATGGTAACGGAAGCCCGAACGGTCGAAGGCGACCTGTTCGATACCGGCAGCCTTGGCTTTCTCGGCCACGCGCTTGCCTACCAGACCTGCGGCAGCAACGTTGGCGCCGTGGGTGTTCTGGCTCGCGAGTTCTTTGCGAACCTCGGGCTCGAGCGTGGAAGCGCTGACGAGCACACGATCGCCTTCCGGCGAGATGATGTTCGCGTAAATGTGCTGATTCGAGCGGAAAACCGACAGGCGATGTACGCGCAGTTCGGTGATTTTCCGACGGGTCGATATCGCACGACGCAAACGGGAGATTTTCTTGTCCATGATTCGTCCTTGCCTGCGCGCTTATTTCTTCTTGGTTTCTTTCATGATGACACGCTCGTCGGCATAACGCACGCCCTTGCCCTTATAAGGCTCGGGACGGCGATAGGCGCGGATTTCAGCCGCCACCTGACCAACTGCCTGCTTGTCGGCGCCCTTGACCACGATTTCGGTGGGGGTGGGGCACTCGATTTTGATGCCTTCAGGCATCTCGTGCAGGATGTCATGCGAGAAACCGAGTTGCAGTTTCAGCGCGTTGCCTTGTACCTGGGCGCGGAAACCCACACCAACCAGGTTCAATTTACGCTCGAAGCCCTTGCTGACACCGGTAACCATATTGTTGACCAGGGCGCGCAAAGTACCCGACATAGCGTGTGCATGGCGGGAGTCGTTTGCGACGGCAAACGACAGCTGATCGTTCTCAAGCTTGATGTCGACATCGCCAGAAAGCGGCTGAGTCAGCGTTCCAAGGGGACCCTTGACGACGATCTGATTGGCTTCGATCTTGGTTTCCACCCCTTTGGGCAGGTCGACCGGGTATTTTGCTATACGTGACATGTGGATCTCCTTATGCAACGTAGCACAACACTTCGCCGCCAACGCCGGTGGCGCGGGCCTTGCGATCGGTCATCACGCCACGAGGCGTGGAAACAATGGCCACACCCAAGCCGTTCATGACTTGAGGAATGGCAGAACGGCCCTTGTAGATACGCAGACCGGGGCGCGAAACACGTTCGATGCGCTCGATAACCGGACGACCGGCGTAGTACTTGAGGGTGATCTCGAGGACAGGCTTGGCCTTGTCGCCGACGATTTGATAGCTTTCGATGTAGCCTTCGTCCTTAAGCACGGTAGCAATAGCTACCTTCAGCTTGGAGGAGGGCATGCTGACCGACGTTTTGTTGACTTGCTGCGCGTTACGCACGCGGGTCAACATGTCGGCGATGGGATCGCTCATGCTCATGTGTATTTCTCCTACCAGCTAGCTTTGGTCATGCCCGGGACTTCGCCACGCAGCGCCATTTCGCGCAGCTTGTGACGGGTCAATCCGAACTTGCTGTAAACGCCGCGCGGACGACCGGTTACCGCACAGCGGTTGCGCTGGCGGGTCGGGTTGGCGTTGCGAGGCAGTTGCTGCAACTGCAGACGTGCCTGGTAGCGCTCTTCGTCGGACTTCGACTGATCGTTGATGATTGCTTTCAATGCGGCACGCTTGGTAGCGTATTTGGCTGCCAATTTTGCACGCTTGATATCGCGATTGATGAGGGAAAGTTTAGCCACGTCATCGCCCCTTAGTTGCGAAACGGGAAGCTGAACGCTGACAGCAGCGCCTTGGCTTCTTCGTCGGTCTTGGCGGTGGTGGTGATGCTGATGTTCATACCACGAACCGCGTCGATCTTGTCGTATTCGATTTCAGGGAAAATGATTTGCTCTTTAACCCCGATGTTGTAGTTACCGCGTCCATCGAACGCACGACCCGACACACCACGGAAGTCGCGAACGCGCGGCAGCGCGACAGCGATCAGGCGATCGAGGAATTCGTACATGCGGCGGCCACGCAGGGTGACCATGCAGCCGATGGGATAGTCTTCGCGGATTTTGAAACCAGCGATGGACTTGCGGGTTTTGGTGACCACAGGCTTTTGGCCGGCGATCTTGGTCATGTCAGCGACAGCGTGCTCGATGACTTTTTTGTCGGCCACAGCCTCAGACACACCCATGTTGAGGGTGATCTTGCTGATGCGCGGCACTTCCATCACGCTTTTGTAGCCGAACTGAGACTGCAGGTCGGCGATGACCTTATTACGGTAAAACTCTTGTAAACGAGCCATGTTGTTCGCCCCTTATGCCTTAGCGCCAACGACTGCGCCGCTGGAACGAAATACACGAACTTTGCGACCGTCGACTTCTTTGACACCCACACGATCGGCCTTGCCGGTCTCGGGGTTGAAGAGGGCCACGTTCGAAATATGGATAGGCATGGTTTTGTCGATGATGCCGCCTTGCGTGCCGGCCATCGGATTCGCCTTGACGTGTTTCTTGACGACGTTGACGCCTTCGACCAGAACGTAGTCGGTGCCAACACGACGCAGCACTGTGCCACGGCGGGCTTTATCGCGACCGGTCAATACGATGACCTCGTCACCCTTGCGAATTTTTTGCATGATGGCTCCTTACAGCACTTCTGGAGCCAGGGACACGATCTTCATGAACTTTTCCGTGCGCAGTTCGCGCGTAACGGGTCCGAAGATGCGGGTGCCGATGGGTTCCAGTTTAGCGTTGAGCAAAACGGCGGCGTTACCACCAAACTTAATCAACGAGCCGTCTTTACGGCGCACGCCCTTAGCGGTACGAACCACTACTGCGTTGTAAATTTCGCCTTTCTTGACGCGTCCGCGCGGAGCCGCATCCTTGACGCTAACTTTGATCACGTCGCCGATTGCGGCATAACGGCGCTTCGAGCCGCCCAGCACCTTGATGCACATTACAGAACGCGCACCTGTGTTGTCGGCCACGTCCAGCGTGGTCTGCATTTGTATCATGATTTTTCCTGTTCCAACTTAGCCAGGCTGATACCGAAGCATTTCGCCCGGCAATGCCGCCCAACCAGTTTTGGTCCCGTCAGATTTAAGGCTGGCCGCTTAAAAGCTATGTGTTTTAAGCCCTGCCAACCCAAAACCCTGGGTTGAAATCTGCCTATGGATACCTGCGCCAAGTGTGTTGCATATGGGTCAGCGCAAAGTAAGCTAAGAATATTAGCGCATTTAAAGGGCTATAGCAAGCCCCTATCAACTTATTTTGTGCAACTAGCGTGTTGCCACCCAGAATTCGCATTGGCGCAACAGTTCTTGGGCCTCTTCGGTAGCCGGTGCATCTGAAAAAATCTTCATGCCCAACTGTCCGGCTGTCGCTGCAACTGCGCGTAATAGTTGGACCTTTCCTGCTTCGGCAGGAGAAATGTCGAGCAGCGGACCTGTCAGACGCAGGTAATCAGCTTGGACCTTATGCAAGCGGGCCAGCGCCGCAGGCTCTGCATCGAGTCTGCGGATACCGACTCTGGCGGATATTTTACGCACGACCGCGCAAAACTGGCTCAGCTGCTCTGGGTTCGCCACCAAGCCATAGGCATCAATCTCGAATACCAGATGCTGTGTCAGTTGCGGGGCGTCTGATAGCTCGACAAATTTTTGTTCAAGCTTGGGCCAGAAGTCGGGCTGGCCAAGAGATGCCAACGACACGCGAAGGACCAACTCTCGATTGTGGGTCTTGATCCACTCGACAGCCAGGTCGATGGCGCGAAGATCGAAATCGGCCGACATGCCGAGGCGCACCGCCACGGGCATGAATATTGTGCCCGCCAGCCATTCACTCCCATCCCGCAGCTGCAGAAAGGCGTCGGCCCTACGCAGGACGGCTGCACCGGGGGCTTGATACGAGACATCGTTGACGTGCAGATGCAGATCGTCGTGGTCCAGCGCCTGCGCCAGAAGTTCGCGCCAGGCTCCTTCACCGGGACTGGCGTGCGCGAACAGTCCGTCCTGCTTGGGAACATATTCAATTTGCGCATGCCCGGCGCTTTCCGCTCGCATCAATCCGTAATCCAGCAGGCCCATTACCGTGGGAACGACGTCACCCACCGTATAGTCAGTTAGAGAAAACACCCAGCGTGGCTGACCCCCAGCCAAGCCGAGTGTCATATCCCTGAGGCGCCCGGCCAATTCCTGAGTCAGCCCAATATCCTTGGGGCCGTTGCCGTTGGGCATCAATACGGCAAAGTCAGAACCATTCAGCCGCGCCACCTGAATCTCCGGGTCCGTCTCTTGAGCCCAGTTCACTGCAGTCTGCGCCACGCCGCGCAGCCAGTCATCGACTTCGCGCCGGGTATTGGCCGCATTCACAGCCCCCAAGTCCCGAATTCTCATCAAGAGGACGTGCCCCGAACCGCTTTCCTGTTTGAGTGAACGTCCCAACAAGTTCAGGAAGTACTTCCGATTTCCAAGACCTGTGACGGGATCCTGGTTCAATTCGAGAGTCAGTGACTCGATTTGGGCATCCATTTCGACAACGTTGGCTCGAACTCGCTGACGTACCTGTGCAATTTCTCCAACCAAGGCATTGAGCTCTCGGAGTCCTTTGGATTTGGATATCGGTGGCAGCTCGCCATCTTGACCTATCGCGCGAACCTGATTGGCAACCTGCTCGTTCAAGACTCGACGAAGCCAACGAACCGACATGATCGCCACCAGCGCCCACAACAACCCGGCAGCCAAGACCAAGGCCACTTGCCCCAGGGCATTGCGCCACAGAGATTCGTAGGCATAACTGCTGTTGCCGGCAACACCCAGGGTCCCCACCTGCTTCCAGCCATCCGATATCACCCGGGTCGCCATGACAGGTTCCAACGGCAACAACGACCTGAACCACTGGGGCGCGGTGCCCCCATCTGCGGAAGGCGAACGACTCCGTTCAAACAAAACATTCCCATCGGTATCGGTAAGGGTTACGGCACTGAAACTTCCTGTGTCGTAAAGGCCCATCAGCAATAGTTCTCGAACAATAGGGTCCTGATTCGACGGTTGGGACAAGGTAATCGCCAGTGCCGTGGCGGCGTTCTCACTGGCGGTACGCACCTGCGCATCGAGGTAACTTCGAGCCGAGCCGATGCTGAAGGCAAGCGTTCCTGCCACGATCACCATGACGGCCACCGTCACGCTGAGCAAAAGCTGTTTAAGCAAAGACATGAGAGAGTTCCATCTAAGGTTTTGCCTCTGAATCGTTGAGTTCAATGCCTTCAGCGCGCATTCTTGTCAGAAGATCGTGCCAACGACTGATACTTTGTACCGAGCGCTGCTGGCCTGCCACGTAAATTCCCTGAGCATTGAAACTGAAAACCGGCGTGAGATCCTTGCGTTGACTGGCCGGGAGAATCGTCGAGGTCAGACTGTCCAGGACGAGCGGAGTTGACGATGGGGTCTCATAATACCCAAGCACCATATGGGCGATCGACTGGCCGCCCACTTTTGCCCTGACATAGATGAGTCGAAGCTTTTCCGGAGGCAGACCCATCTCGAGCAGGGTGAAGTATTTGCCAATCACGTAATCTTCGCAGTCCCCGGCCCTCTTGCCCAACGACTCGAGTGGCGTCGCCCAATAATCCGTCTGCCGCCATACATCCATGTCTTCAACTGAACGGACTGACGTGTTCCAGAACTGATTGACTGCCTTCAACTGTTCCGCTGTGGCCAAGGGTCGCGTGCTGTCGATAAGTTGCAGCCACGACGTGACTGCCTTGACACCGTTCGCACCATATTGAGCTTGAGCTGCCTGCAAGAGCCGGTCCGAGTCCATCTGCATGGCGACTACCGGCCAGCCTGCCACCAATGCCAGGAGCGCGCTCAACAAGAGCAGCGCCAGACCGGCACCGGCACGACGGAAGCGAGGCGCTATGGGCATAGAAGCTGTGACATGTACGACAAAGGCACAACCATACTATGCCGGCGAACCTGCCGTCTTGAATTATTCCGCTTCGGCTTCGAGCAGTCTGAAGATCGACCCGAAGTCGGAATCGCGACGCGACCCCTTTATCAGCACCTGATCTCCATCTTGGAGCGCCTGGCGCAAGTATCCCACCAAAGACGGCGCGTCTGAGAAATGCGGCCCGAGCAGCCCTTCGGGAAGCACCGCCCTGAGGTAATTCATTTCCTCGCCATGCGTCACTACCTGGTTCACTCCCGCGTGAACCACAGGCCCGGCCAGGCTTTCATGCAGGGTGCGTGCCATACGACCCAGATGAATAATCCGCCCAAGCACGGCAATCTTGCGCCCCTCCCTTTCCGGGTTCATCACACCAAACACCGATAGCGCGTTAACCATCGACGCGACTTCCGCATTGAAACTGTCGTCTATCACGTGCACCCTCCCACCATTGATATGCAACAACTGTTTCTGCAAACGTCCTTCTCCCGCCTTCAGGTATTGAAGGCGCTCGACACTGGTTCTAATATCGCGACCCAGTGCATGAACGACCGAAACCGCGGCGACGGCGTTATAAACCATCCCCATGCCCGGAAGGGGCACCCAGAATCGAATTTCCTCACCGGGCAGCTCGAGGCCCACCCAACTCCCGTCCTCATCGGCATCGACCTGCCGGATTCGGACATCGGCAGACTCACTCTTGCCAAAGATGACAATTCGCTTCGCATAACGCTGCGCCTGCTCCAACACATATTCATAGCAGGGCAAATGTTCGCCAACGACGGCAATGGCTGACCCGGTCAGCCCGTCAAAAACTCGTGATTTCCACTTGGCGACATCGTCAATGGACTTGATGCGAGTACTTGTCTGTGACAGACCTATCTCAGTAATTACGGCCACCGTCGGGCGAATCAGGCGCGTAATCGGCCCGCGGTTCATCCAAAGTGCACTCTGGGCCACTTCAATGACCGCGGCGTCGTAATCAGGGCGCAAACTCGCGAGTCGTGCGGGCGCGCCTACACGGGAGTTGTAATTATCGATACTCGCCAGAACCCCCTCGTTGCCACCCAGCAGCTCTTGCACCATGTCGACGGTCGTCGACTTTCCCACGGTGCCGGTGATGGCAATGACATCGCCTTCATACCGCTGGCGCGCCGCGATGCCCAGTTCGATAAATGTTCGAATCGGGTCTGCTACCTGAAGTAGAGGGAAGTCTGGCGGGAGCTGCTTTGCAATAACCGGATTCGAAATAATCGCACCGGCCAGCCGCCCGATCTGCTGCGCAATGACGGCGTGACGATCGAAATTCGTCTGTGGCAGCTTGCTTTGCTCGTGTCTATGCCGGTCCATTGAGTCGTGACCGATAAACAAGGTCGGCGATTCGACCAGACCTATATGCTTGGCGCCGGCAACCACCGATCGAACGAACCAGCCCTGCGGCGGCCTGACCAGCCATTGGCCACCGGTGACAGCCTCCAACTGTTCGGCTGTCCACGTCTGACCCGGCAAACAGGTGTTCACCACGTCAGGGAACTCTGTGCGATAGGCGAAGCTACCCTGAAAGGGCGCCCCTGAGCCGTCCGCAGGTACGGAGGAGCTATCCTTGCCCGGCAACTTCAGTTCGACGGTAAGCGGAAGCGCTGTCATATTTGTGGACCCTTGATCGGACACCAAGCCGGCCCATAAACGAAGTTCGCAGTTTTCCCACTCGTCAACATACGGCGGACGCAAACCGTAGTAGTCCCGATAGATGACTCCGGGTTGCCAGAGTGACGTCGGCATTAACCAGTCGCATGGGTCATGATCCATGCTTCGACCCCACGCTTTCATTAAGGTCTTGCGGCTGGGAATTGCACGAAAGTCCAGCCGAAGGTCGTCACTTACGGGGGCATCACACGTCCAGAATGACTCCACCCACAACATTGATCGACGGGTGAATTTCGCGGGATGGACACGGCAACCCACCAATTTCAAGGGCCCTATGCTCTTAGGCTCGATTCGAGCATCGGGGGGAACTTCGTCAACCGTCCATGTAGGAGCCACAGCACCCGCCACATAACCGGCCATCCGCTCGGGCGCCAAAGCAGAGGCATCCAGTGCCGCGGCAGGGGCAGGCACAAGCCACTTAAATGGGCGCCTTGGCGGCGACAATTCGACCGTACCAGTTCCGTCAGCATGCACGGACAGTGTCGTGCCCAGGTCGCGACACAAGCCCGCAAAGTCCCGCACGGCCGTTACGGCTTCCTCTCCGCTGAGCTGCTGAGAATTGGCAAAGCCAACACCAATGGGAACGAAGCGGAGTTGCTCTACACCATTGGCGCTGATCTCCAGACTGAACACTCCGGCCCGGGCAGGACTGCGGCGAACCGAATCGAAGAGCAGATCACCGGCATCGTAAATGATGGGGCGTTGTCGATACACTTCTACGCCCTGCAGTACATGTGCCGATGCCCCCAACACTGCGTCGGCACCCGCGTCGATCAAGGCGTGACCAGCGGCCACCTGATTTGCTTCCGGCGTCGCGACATTATTCGCTCCCCAATGTACGGCCACCAAGACAACATGCGCGCTTTGTCTGGCAGCGGCGATGCGAGGGGACATTTCGGCCTTCCATGCCTCGGGATGTGTCAGAGGCAAATACGCAGAACCAGGGCGTTCTTCGGTGGCCGCAAAGCGATGCTGGGTAGCGTCAATCGAAAAAATGGCAACATTCAGATCCCCGGCACGACGCAGAACCGGCGCAAATGCGGCTTCTCGTGAGGGTCCGCTTCCTGCATGGCCCAACCCCACCGCATCAAGCCATTTTGCCTGCTCAAGCAAAGCTTCCGAACCGTAATCGCCACTATGGTTGTTCGCCGTAGCAACCACGTTAATCCCCGCGTCAATCAGCACCCGCAACATGTCTGGGCGAGCACGGTAGTAATAGGGCCCGCCTTCACCTTTATCAACTCCTTGCTCGCCTCGCGTCGACACTGCACATTCCAGATTCACTACACGCAAATCGGCATGATCGAACGCCGGTATCCGCAGCACTTGAGAAATTCCCAATGTCGCAGTGCGGTAGTGCTGGCGGCGGCCAAGATTGACGTCTCCGCCCCAAGAGACGCGCGCCTGAACCGTTCCGGTCTCACGCACTGATAGCGCAGGCTCGTCAAATGATGCATGCGCCGGAGTCGCCGGCATTGTGGCAGCGTCCTCTGCCGTTGGTGCATTTCTGCCCAGGAACTTCCAGTACGCTACGTAGCCAGACAGATAATGCTCCACGTCGTCAATGCGAACCCGGAACGAATGATGCCGGATGAAGAAACTACCGACAATGCTGTTCGGTTTGGCGAAGAACATGGCCAGTTCTGGCCAGAAAAACCCATTCAACAGATAGTGCGCGCGATGGTGCAAGGCACGGTGGAACTTCTCGACGTCCAACCCTTCAAGGACATGTCGCATTTCGGGATGCTGTTCATGGATCCTGCGCAGCATCGCTTCGAATGCCATCGATAACTCAAGCAACGTCGGATACGTCGTTTCGCGCGTAAGTATGAAATCCAGATAGCCGGCCACGTTCTGCACGCCAAACCTGAAGTACTTCTCTTCGGGCTTATGCAGAGTCAACTCGTTGGCGCAGTATGAAAGCCAATGATCGTGATGCTTCCAATGCTCGGCAGCGATGAAGTAGTCGAAGGCCCGCTCGACAATGTTTAACCACCTCGAGTCGGCAGTTAAACCATATAGGCGCATCAGACCGAATGCCGCCTCGCCATCGTAATAAACAATGCGAAAGGCCTCTTTCAGAGAGAGGTCCTCGGCGTTCAGGACGTGCACAAAGCTGCCGGTATCCGGATTCTGCATCCGGGCGATACCTAATGCCAGCGACTCCATCAACGGACGGTACTGCGTGTCGCCAGTTAGCTCATCGTACTTGACCAGGGCCAATAAACTCACCGCATTCGCGCCAAGCTTGATCTCGCCATTCGCGTCGACGTTGTACGCCAGCGCCGCCCCGTCAACTCGCGGGTAGCGCCGAATTATTGTTTTCGTAAGGTAGGTCAGGGCCTTGCGTATCGCGTCCATCAACGCGTCGCTGCGGGACAGTTCCCAGGCCTCGAGCATCGAGTACACCGAGCTGGCATGTCGAAGGCTGTTATACGTTGGAATCAGCCGTCCGAAACATGGAAAATGCCCGTAAATAAACTGTCCGCTGTCCTGAACTTGCTGCGCCAGAAATTCAGAGCTGCTCTCTACCAGGGCATATACATGCTTCTGCTGCAGCGGCGTGATCTGACGACGCCCGGCGTTCAATGCGGAGGGATCGCGCCATCGCATTGAGGGTTTGTCGATAGACGGCAACCAAACCGGCTCGTCACCCTGTGGCAGGGCAAGCAATGCATCATCATCCGACACAAACAAGCCTTCGTGCGTGAACAAATACACAGGCCGTTCGGGATCGAAATCAAGAGGCACGTCCTTGCCAAACCGCCGCTGCGCATAAACGCTGAAGTTCTTCTGGTTAAGCCCGGCCGATACCTTGCTTGAACCCATATACAACATGGCGTTGGCGTTCAGCTCGGGCTCAAGAAATGCATAGGTCAGATCCGGGTCCAAGGCCAAGCCTACTCGAAAGTAATTACGCTTGGTCAATGCCAGGCGTTCTTCCAAGGTACCCCATGTCAGAGCCTCGACTTCCTTTACCTGATCTACTCGCAACCACCGAGCAGCTAGCTGATGGCGCTTAATGCCTTCAAGACATTGCGCAACGCCCTCTTGCCAGGCTTTCTCGAAAGATTCGCCAGCGCTCCGGTACACGTGCGCCCGCGTCAAGCCGTCTGACACCGAAAAAAACAGAATGCGTGACTCCGAACGGAAGTCCTGAAGGCGCGCTTCCATATGGGAGCGCGCCTGTTTCAGAAGCGAAGCAATTGCCGTTTCGAATTTAAGCATTACACAAGATCACCACCCTGTTTTCCTGCGTCAATCATTTGCTGCGCCAAATCGCGCTGGATCGACATATCGTCAGAGAGCACGTCGTCGGCCGCGGGCGACCCGGAAGATGTGGAAGCATCCTCGGAGCCACCGTGAGCTAAGACGGTGTCTGCGGCAGAAGTTGAACCGCTGTCGGCTGAACCATTGTCGTCACTCTGCGCCAGCGGCTCTTCCTGATTTTCTTCAGATCCCAGCGCAGACTCCAGGGTATCTGTCAGATCGTCCTCCTCGGCCAGCGCATCCAGAATATCGCCCAGACTACCGTCGTGCTCACCAAACAGCGACGAGGACTCATCGACGTGGATGGTGGATGAGAACCCAGCATCAGAATCACCATCTGACTCATCGGTGCTGCCAACACGAAGTACTCCTTGCCCGTCAACAGAAACAAGCAGATCCAGCGCGTCGACATCGTCGTCATCCACGGCGAGCATCATCATCGACAGGGGTTCAAATTCCGATTGCTCCGGCGCCGGTTCGGGGTTGATCAGCTGCACGTCTGCAATCAAGAAGTCATCTGCCTTGCCACCATAGTTACCATCGACGGTCCAGACAAGCGAGAGCTCGCCCTGGGCGGGAACATCTTCGGGCAGCTTCACGATAAGCTGCTCGAAATGTTCGAGTGTGAGCATGTTTTGAGAGAGCTGTTTCAGGTCGTTGTAGCTGTAGTCGTGTGTCCAGGACTCCAGTCGTTCCATGTTGACCAAGGCTCCGTTGTGCGCTGTAACCGTCGCATAGCGCACCGCATCGTCGACCTGATTAAGCTGGCCATCGGGTGTAGACACTGTCGCGTACAGCACTCCATCCAAACGTACTTCAAACGTAACGGATCGGCCCGTATCGCTGTTATGAACGTTCGGATTGTTCCAGGCCACCTTAAGCGCCAGCACGGAACCAGGATCGATACCAACCACCTGCTGGCTGAGGGACGAAATTGAGCCAGCTGTGTCGTTCCATACACCGACATATCCCTTGCCCGCCATTAGGTAGCCATTGGTAAGCGACTCCCCACCAGTTCCCGACCCACGCAGATCGCCCGCGGCCGTCCACGACTCGAAACCCGCATAGATGTTGCTACCGGCGTACTGGTCGAAAGAGCCATTGATCAGCAGATTGTCACCCTCAGGCATGACCAATTCTGCAGGCACTTCTGGAATGTCTCCCGACGTGCCGTCCTCGCTGCCACCGCCGTCAGCTATCTCAAGCACGCCCAATCCTTGAGCGTGCTCACCAGATACCGCGGACACTGCCGTCGCCGACACGGTGATCGTCGACAGAGACGCGCCAGCTGGTGCGACTACCTGAATACTGGAGGTAATGTGCCCGCTTTCCACCGTGGTAAGCAAGTCGCCCGTCAATGTAAAGCTACCGTCAGCGTTCGCGACAATTTCTGCCCCATTGGCTCCGTATACGGTAGCGCCCTGGGGCACTCCAGTCAGCGTGAGCTCTGCAAGCAGTTCCTCGGTGTCAGCATCAGTCACCTCGGCAGTAATCGCAAGATCATATTGCAATAGGTTGGCGGAAGCTTCGGTTACGCGGCTAGTAGCGGGCTCAGAAGGTCCTAGGACATCTGGCTTTTCACCGTCGCCGAAAATGATGCCGTGGATATTCCCCGTTCCGGGTACCAGCACCTTTCCATCAAAAGAGAGTGTTACTCCTTGGAGGCGATTTGCGCCAGTACCACCACCTTCACCATTTTCCGAACCCATATAACCGCTGCTATCGCCCGGTACAAAGATATAGTCGGGGTGCGTATCGCCGTACTTACCTTGGACGTACCCACCGAACCGGCCACTTCCCAACATGTGGGTCTCTGGCGAACCCCAATTTGTCGTGAACTGAGAATTCGCGTGAAGCACGAAGACGTCGGTATTACCGGGATTCGTACCTCCATTTGGCAACGTATCATTAGCGTAGTACCGGATCTGGCTGCTTGCGTCCCCGCCGTCCGCCGTGGTGGGAACGCGATCGATGGGCTGACCATTGGCGTCTTGGGAAATCCAAACAATCACCTCGCTGCCGATTCGGACGATTTCACCATTGACCACGTCAAAACCGCGAGCGTTCTCGGCCCCACCATTTATCTTTGTTACACCATCGCTCGAGGATACGGCTTCGCCTGCTCCCGCCTTTATCGTCACAACGGGCGCCCCAATCTCTGCAGCATCTTCATGACCATCCGCATCAGAATCTGCATCTGCATCTGCGTCGGAGTCAGCATCGGCGTCGGAGTCCTCGGCGGTATCGTCGTTGCCTTGATCAGGATCTGAGATCCGGGGGACGGACAATACTTCGCTAGACGCAAGCAGCGTTTCCCCGTCTCCCAGAGGCGAAGCGCCAACACTTGCTTCGACCCTTACCGAGCTTCCCGGCGCCGACACAATCGTCAACCCGCTCAGATTCTCTATGGACACCACGAACGTACCGTCAGGCTGCATTGCCACTGGTTGGCCTTCCGCATCCAGAAGTACGGCCGTGCCTTGGGTCGTCAGTTTCAACGTGACATCTGACAGCTCGTATCCCTGGGCGGGCTCCAACAACACTGAAATATCGAGTTCGCGCGTCACAAAGGTGGTTATCTCGCCTTCAACAATATTTCCTCCGGCGTCGACAATACCTTCTATGTTCTTGAACTCAATAATGCTGCCGTCGGGCCGCTCAATATGCCCGTGCATATCCTTCCCGTTACCGTCGGCCTTATCCACGGTCACCTTGTCGCCTGACTGAATCACGATAAAGTCATGGGACTGTGTCGACTGTGGGCCTGTACCTGTACCCTGAATGGTGTTGCTTGAAGCAGGATTTTCGGTCAGCACGAAAACATTGTGGGGTTTGTTGTTTCCACCCCCGGAGTTCGCGCCGTTTCCGAACACATCCTGACCGGCAAACAGCCTTATGTTGCCTCCGAGCTGTTGATCAGGGCCTTCCCCAGACCAGTAGAACAATGGTGCACTGGATCCAGGCAGGCCAACATTGACCGTCGGCTCACCCAGGCTCAGACTGATGGACAGCTCACCTTCTGGCGCAGTCGTCTCTCCTTCCTCGCCGGCCCCCCCTGCGCCCTCATCGGAATCGGCGTCTGCATCAGCGTCAGCGTCAGCGTCTGCGTCTGCATCTGCGTCGCTGTCGGAATCAGCGTCGGCGTCCGCATCAGCGTCTGCGTCCGCGTCCGCGTCGCTATCGGCATCTGCCTCATCAGCAATAACGTCCGTCGCAGTCGCGACTTCGCTGGCGACCTGGTCGCCATCAACTTCTCCTAGCGCACGGACATGAACGGCGAGTTCCGCACCGGACATACCTAGGCCAGCGGGGTGACTGATAGTTAGAGTGACGTCGACGTCCTGCTTCTGTTCAAGAGTCAAGCCGTCATTCCATCTTAGCGTCCAAGTTCCATCCACTTCCTGAATGAGCGTGAAGTGTTCACCACCGGAAGTGATTTCAACCAAGAAACCTTCAGGAACCCCGGTCAACTGAATATCGCTCAGCCATTCGATTTCGCGATCGCCGGTTACGTTCGCGGAAATTGTCGCTGTGTACGAATACGCATCATCTACAGGCTGCGACCCGGGCTCACCACTCCCCACTGGCTCTGTCTTGGTGGTTTGCTCACCTTCCCGCTTCGTGTAAATCGGTTCAAGTCCCTGCGGACCCTGCGGGCCATTGATGATCCCCTCAAGATTGTTGGCGCCCGCAGCAATTCCACTCAGAGAAATGGATTCGAGGCGATTCACATTCCCTTCTGGGTTGTTCAGCGTCGGCTGGTGCTTGAGCTGAGCATCTTTGCCGTCGCCAATCAGCACGATGTAATCAGGAGCTTTCTCGCCCTGCTTACCATCGTTGCCATCTACTTTCTTGATGTCGACCCAGTTATTGCCGTCCTTAAAGTATCCGGACTGCGTGTGGAGCATATACAAGTCCGTTTTACCGGGATTCGCATTATGCGAATTGACGTTTCCGTCCCCGGTAGTAGAGCCTGAATACACGATCAGATTTGCCGACTGACTCGGGTCAGAAACAAACGTCAGCCCCTCGCTCCCCTGAACGTAAATGCCCCCTAACCCATTGGAAGTGAAGTCATTTATCGACTTCCCATACGCGTTAACTACCGTTCCCCACAACTGGACGTTAGCCCCGATAGCAACGACATTGCCGTCCGAATCCAAGTTGAAGCCTAAACCACTCGGATCGGTTGCGCCGCCATTAACCGCCGTCGTGCCCTCAAGAGGATTCGAAGGCGTGGGTTCGGTTTGTCCTCTACCAGGTATTAGCTGCTCTGTTACGTCGAGACTGATTGAAGGAGTACTGGGTTCATAAACGGGGTCGGAGTCGCTGTCAGAGTCGGCGTCCGCGTCGGCGTCAGCATCCGCGTCGGCGTCGGCATCCGCATCAGCGTCAGAATCGCTATCTGAATCCGAGTCGGAATCGCTGTCGGAATCGGCGTCGGAATCGGAGTCTGCGTCCGAATCTGCATCAGCATCAGCATCTGCGTCAGCGTCTGCATCTGCGTCAGCGTCTGCGTCAGCGTCTGCGTCGGCGTCTGCGTCGGCGTCCGCGTCGGAATCGGCATCAGCGTCGGCATCCGCGTCGGAATCGGCATCAGCGTCGGCATCCGCATCGGAATCAGCGTCAGCATCGGCATCAGCGTCGCTGTCGGAATCGGCGTCGGAATCGCTGTCGCTGTCGGAATCTGCATCCGCATCTGCATCTGCATCTGCATCTGCATCAGCGTCGGCATCCGAGTCAGAGTCAGAGTCGGAGTCGGAGTCGGAATCGCTGTCGCTGTCGGAATCTGCATCCGCATCAGCATCAGCATCAGCATCGGCATCGGCATCAGCGTCGGCATCAGCATCCGCATCTGCATCGGAATCTGAGTCGGAGTCGGAGTCGGAGTCTGCGTCGCTGTCGGAATCGGAGTCGGAATCGCTGTCGCTGTCGGAATCTGCATCCGCATCAGCGTCAGAATCGCTATCTGAATCCGAGTCGGAATCGCTATCTGAATCCGAGTCGGAATCGCTGTCGGAATCGGAGTCTGCGTCCGAATCTGCATCTGCATCTGCATCTGCATCTGCATCTGCGTCAGCGTCGGCATCCGAGTCAGAGTCAGAGTCGGAGTCGGAGTCGGAATCGCTGTCGCTGTCGGAATCTGCATCCGAATCTGCATCTGCATCAGCGTCAGCATCAGCATCAGCATCAGCATCAGCATCAGCATCAGCATCAGCATCAGCATCGGCGTCGGCGTCGGCGTCTGCATCGGCGTCGGCGTCGGCGTCTGCATCAGCGTCTGCATCAGCGTCAGCATCGGCATCGGCATCCGCATCTGCATCTGCATCTGCATCAGCGTCGGCATCCGAGTCAGAGTCAGAGTCAGAGTCGGAGTCGGAGTCGGAATCGGAGTCTGCGTCCGAATCTGCATCAGCATCAGCATCAGCATCAGCATCGGCATCGGCATCAGCGTCGGAATCTGCGTCCGCATCCGCA
>Ga0182743_1000108_pt1 | contig 145112 bp, 138 predicted proteins | sample eDN3rd30CKraftOP_FD_128522 | JGI IMG/M metagenome (GOLD analysis project Ga0182743, IMG submission 128522) | Enriched Organic Plus compost microbial communities from Emeryville, California, USA - eDNA 3rd pass 30_C Kraft OP (version 2) (version 2) ...
AACTGCCCGCTTGCCACACCGAGACTGACAACCTGCTCAAGTACGGCCATGTCGCAAGTGTTGCCCTCAGGCGCTTTGATAAGCAGAAAGCCGGACTCATGCGCCCATGCTTGGAGCATCCGAAAATCGCCGGTCATATCGGCAATCTTGCGGGCCTCGGCAAAGGTCAGGTGATGGGTGTCATTGTTGGGGTTGACCTTGTTACGCAATACGGCAGGGCTAATCCCCACCAGCGGACCAAGGCTTTCAGAGCCGCCCTTGTAGTCGTGGACGGTTGCGTATGCGGCTGCAGTGCTGTTCATGCTGATGCTCCTCGAACGTTTTTATTTGTGTGATCCAGGCATACAGTGGATGCATGGATAAAGTGAACAACCGGAAAGTACGAATAGGCGCTGCCCTGCCCTTGGGTGAGAATCCGGGCATGAGTGAGGAAATCTGTGATGCGCTGTTTGATCGTGCGGTAGACCTTGCCTACAAGTGGTTTGGCGATCCGACCGACGACCACATAGAGGCCGTCTACCATCGCCTTGTGCTCAACCATCAATGGGGAGCGGGTGACGCTGGGGCGGTGACGGTGCATTGACATGGGGACAATGCGTATAGGGGCGGTCAATCCAATGCGGTTAAGCTCGGAGATTCCAGTAACCAAACTTTTCCGAAGGGGATTGACCATGGAAAACATAGGAAATTTCGACTTGCCTGCGGGGCAGTCTGTGACAATCAGAAATCCGAACCCGGCTTCTGCATATTTCGAATTGAGGACGCTAGGTGGCACTACTATCACCTTTCCGGTCGCGCCCTTCAGTGAATTTCAAATCACGGCAGGAAGCGACGTAGCTCACGCCGCTCTGAATTACACCAAGCTGCATGAGCTCGGGCCCAAGGCCATCGACGAAAATGGAAATGACGCCTGAATCACTCGTGACGCGGGCGGCGGCTCCGACTGGGCCAATGATGTGTACGCTAGGGCTGCTCATGGCTTACAGCCCTCCCTTGGCGGCGCGACTGAAAGGTCCATTACGCCGGAGGTCATTGAGCATCACGTCTATGACGACATCCCGCATGGCGTCCATGCTTGGACGATTAGCTTCAAGCGCGGGACGAATTAGCCATAAGACAAAACGGGCATATAAGTTACGCATAGGGGGCTCCTTTGATAGTGCTGACGCCGCAACGGTGCATTGAGTTATGCATGGGCGGAGTCCCACACACGCAGCACTTGAATCGCTTGAGACTCTTAGACATGGATGGACTCCTTGCGTGAGGTCGTTTTCTGGGCACGCATTACACGCTTATGAAATGCAAGCAACCGATGACCGTTCGCCCACTTCATATCTCGCTGATCGCCGGATAGCAGACCAGCGATGGTTGGCTGAGATACGCCCGCTTCTGACGCAATTTGAGTTTGCGTAAAGCCTACCGAAGTGAGTTCTTGAATGATGTTTTTCCAGTCCATGCCTCCACTATATCGGAATTCCTATCCTTTATCAATAGGCAAACCGATGTAGTTTTACATCAGAATACCGATATGACGACATTTGGTAAGCGCCTCAAAGAGGCCCGAAAACAAGCGGGACTAAGCCAGAAGGAAGTTGCCGAGCGAATCGGCACAAAGCAGCCGCTTATCTCGGAGTTGGAGAACGACGAATACCTGACTTCGGGTTTCACTACCCGCCTAGCTCACCTGTACAAAGTGAGCGCCCGCTGGCTGGCTGAGGGGAAAGGGCCAAAGGAAATTGCCGTCATGGAGCTTTTGGATGACGAGGAAGTCGCGGGCATGCTCCGGCGTTATAGCGGCCAGGATGATGCAACCAAGGCTATGGTCAAGCACCTACTTCGAGAGGCAGGACAGCCCAAGCCCGCCTGGATGACCGAGGGCGTCGCCACCGCAATTGAGAATGCTCGCCGCTTGGTAGCCGAGCAATTGGCTCTGCAAAACAATAAAAACTAGCAACTTCTTACGGCCCAGCGGCTCTCTTCACGCGATTTCATACCCAAGGAGGCAACGATATGCGAATACTGTTTCAATTTGCACTTATTCTTGCCCTTACAGGGTGCGCGGTAAAGCAGCCCCAAATGACCCGTGACGAATACTTGCAGACGACACAGCGAACCTACGAAAACAAGACGCCTGACGACATTTTCCGGGCCGCTGAGACGCTGTTTAAATTGGCCGATGGCGACGACTTCACCTTTCACTACACCGACGACACCCTTACGGCATCCCGGCCTTGGACCGTATACCTAGTGCTAGCAGCAAGCATGGGCTCCGATACATGGGTGATTCGCACGAAGGAAGAAGACGGCGCAACAAGGGTTAGCGCCTTGGTATCCACTACTGCTGGAGCCGTTGCTCCTATGGCGACCACTGGCGGCGACTGGACAGCGACAGGGATTCCAGGCGGCGGCAATATCGTCGCTGGAACAGCCATCTACGACGTGTTTTGGGCAAGAATGGATTATTTGCTTGGCTTACGCGATACGTGGATGACGTGCGAAGAAGCTGATAACCGCGTGAAATCAGGCAAAACCTGGGGTGTAAACGAGGCGCTTTGTAATAGCTTCAATATGAAGGACCTGGCTCCAGATGCCGATTAACAAGAATTTAGTTTGATGTGGGGATGCAGGAGGAACGCAAATGCATGAAGATCAAAGCAACGACGAGTTGAAATCGGAAGAGTGGCGAGGAAACCTTGCCGCCTACATGCGCGAGAAAGGCGTCACCGGTATATGTGCGGCCTGTGAACAAGACGCCGGGTGGAGCAGGTATTGGAGCAAATACGGTGAGGTATCCGTACCCGTTATGACCCCTGACGGCCAGCCGCTCATCACGGGCGGCGGCTGCGTATCGACAATCGCCATGAGCTGCAAGAACTGTGGCTATCTAATGATGTTCGACTTAAAGAAATTTCAGCGCTGGGAGAAAGAAAATGGCAGGCTCCCGGAATAGACATCTGCGCATCGTCGGCGATGAAGAGTTGCCAGGAAGCGGTGGGCCGGGCGATAATGATGGCATGGAACCCCGCATTCGAGCCCTCGAAACCGCCGTACAAAGCGCTAATGATCGTCTCACGAAGATCGAGACGAGGCTTGACCATATGCCGACTAAAGCCGATCTATCTGACGCGCTTCACTCCCAAACTAGATGGATTATCGGCACTGCCATAGCGCTTGCCGCTGTAGCATTCGCCGCAGCCAAACTCCTATAGGCACAAATTCGTCAAACCGATCACCACCCGGCCCAGCCGGGTTTTATTTTGCCTAATTGCGCTCTAGCAGATCAAGGATTCGGTCGAGCTTAGCCTCTACCTCTCGCATATTGCCCTTCCCTGCCTCTAACGCCTCCATGAGAAGTGTAACGATCTCGGTGTTCATTGACCGGCCATTGCGCGTAGCGCGTTCCTGTATCCGATCTCGCAAGTCGTCTGGCAGCCGGAGGTTGAATTGGGCAGAGCCACGTGGGGCAACGGGAGATTTCATGCCCGAGAGGATAGCCTCGGTTACGCTTTGCCAAATAGTATTACCGTAATACTATTGACCCCTGTTCAACTGTTTAGCCTTCACCCTTTCGTGATCGAATACGAACGAAGGAGATTTGTGCGAGAAGACAACTTCCTAGGGAAAACACCTAGATTTATGCAGTCACTTTATTTGACGCGGGTTTTAAAGTATCCGGGCGCGTAACCACTTGTGCTGTGTATTTATACAGTCTACGATTAACCGAAGGATGCAAGTAATTACAGATTTTTTAAACCAAAGGTCAGAGATAAGCTGTTGATTACATTGAAATTGATTTTTCTTGCTTCACCTCGGCGCGGCTTTAAAGCCGAGAAAAAGCCCCGCGAAGGTCAGAGCTCGCGGGGCTTGGATACTGCAATTTGCTATAAGAGGAAATAGCGGCATGAATCATAACAATAAAGTTGTACCCCCATCCACAATTCACGCGGCTGATGTAAGGGCATTATCCGAGGTACTTCTACTGGAGTCGCTTGGCGTTCTGTCACGCAACACCCTTCAACAACTAGCTAGCTTGCATGACCGCCTAGCGAAACTCACCACACCCCCCCACTAAAAATATCGGTTTTATCCCTACAGCCGGTTCCTGTTACAAATAAGTATAGGAATTCCTATTGACATTGAATATCGGATTTCCTATACTTTCGATAACACCTCACCACACACGAACGCCTAGGGCAAAGCTCAGCAAGTAGACATGGTGAGGGACCGCAAGCCCATGCGAGAGCGGCAGTACCCGAAACACTGGATCTGAACCGCTGTAGTCGAAAGAGGAATTGCCTGGTCCAGGCTGCAACTGGACTGACGCGATGAAGGGGTCAGTGAACGGAAAGCCCCAGAGCCGACAGAGCCGTGTGGCAGCCAGCAAGCAGGAACCGTCTGAAGCTGGTTGTCCGGAGTTATCCGAGGCGGCATTCATCGAGTGCCGCGCCGGATGATAAGGAGATAAATATGGCAAGCACGACCATCAACGTTTCGCAATACGTGGACATCGAGGTTGACGTAGACCTTGATGACTTCGATGTCGATGACCTAATTGCACACCTGCAAGGGAAAGGAATAACCCACATTCCTAACGACCTTTACGAGCAGCGTCAGGCGATGATGCGCGCCCTATGGGACAACGACGAGGCTAAAGCGATCGAGCTATTGAAAACCTACCTTTGCGATTGCCTTGGTCGGGCAACGATTTGAATGCGCCTCCCTGCTTCGGCAGGGCCATCATCGAAGCGGCGACGTGAGAAAGCACGTTCGAGGGCAGTCGGGTTCGATTCCCGGCCCGCTTCGATGATGGCAAATGAACTGGCCCCGACTAAGCGAACGCTGAAAGGAATAAGCAAGTTGTCATCACTTCCGCGCTGGCGAAGAGAAAGGCCAGCACCCTCAATCAGTGACATTCCGCACAGCGCCTTGGCCGCGCTGCTGTTCTTGTTTGCGTATCCCTCCCTCCGGGGCCTCACACCGGGCCGGAGTGTCACTGACTGAGGGCTTCCAGAGCGGCGCATTGGCACCGCCGCAAAGACTCTTCCCCCTCTCTCCGGTACGTGTAAGGCGAAACACCCTGCCTTATGGGATCTGGAGCCCTCACCCATTTTTATCAGGAGTCTGTCATGGGCCACCCGCTCCCCCACTTCGAATGGCTCACGCCCGACGAGCCTACCAAACCTCAGGCCAGCATCCATCAGGTTCTGGATGTGCTCTCCGGCCGCCAGTTCGCCGACGCGGACGGAATGACGGATGTGCAATGGATCTCCAAGCTGGAAGCCGAGGATTTCTTCAAGGATCTGTCTCGAGCGGAAATGCGCGAGATCCTGCGCATCGTGGCCCGGGCGGCCAGCCTGGAAGTGCAGCACACCAGAAACCGCCTGATCAGCCTGATCGAGGAGCTTTTGCTATGAATACATCCAACTGGCCCAGTGGGGTCGATCTGAGCCACAGCAACCACACGCTGCGCTTTCCCCGCACGAGCCGCTATGACGGCGTCGGCGGATGGGCGAAAGATAGCAGCCGCCCGCCTTTCGGCTGGCCTCTTTCCATCGGCCTCGCGCTACTGGTGCTGGCGCTGTTCTTTTTCGGCCCGACGTTGGCCGCACGAATTATAGGGATGTGACATGAGCGAAATAATCGAAATGGAGCAAGGCCGCAGTGCCGTAGCTTCACATCAAGGGCCGGCAGCCGACTCCCCAATGGGGATGATGCTGGCGGCCATGCAGCAAGGCGCCACGCTTGAGCAAGTAGAAAAGATGATGGACTTGCAGGAGCGCTGGTCAAAGGCGGAGGCCAAGAAAGCCTACGATGCCGCCTTCGCAGCCTTCAAGGCAGAATCCGTCAGGATCATCAAGAGCAAGGACGTCACGGACGGCCCGCTTCGCGGCAAGAGCTACGCGGAGCTTCACGACTGGGTGAATGCCGTCACCCCAGCCCTTTCCAAGCACGGCCTCTCGTCCTCGTGGAAGCTCACGCGTGACGAGAAAGACTGGATTGAAGTCACCTGCTATCTGCGCCATGTCGGCGGCCACGAGGAAAGCGTAAGCATGGGCGGCCCGCCGGATGTGGGAGGCGCAAAGAATGCCATCCAGGCCAGGGCCAGCGCGAAATCCTACCTCGAGCGCTACACGCTCAAGGCGATCACGGGACTCTCCGAGCAGGCCGACGACACGGACGGTAACGCCCCAGCCGATACGGCGCTCGGTGACTCCTGGGTAAGCCAGATGGCACAGGCCGATACCGTGGAGGCAATGGAAGCGACGTGGGCGGCTGGCTGCAAGGACATCGATGGCAAGAATGACCTGAACGCCTTCAAAGCCTTTCGCCAGGCCTACGCCGACAAGAAAAAGATGTTCAAGGAGGCGTGATGGACGGGCTAATCATCCATACCGACCCGCAAGGGTCTGATGCATGGCTTCAAGCTCGTAAGGGCGTCATTACCGGCAGCCGGTTCAAAGATTGCCGCGACAAGCTGAAGAACGGCGCCCCGTCGAAAAAATGCCTCGCGTATGCGCAAGACATTGCCAGAGAGCGCGAAGGCGGCGAACCAATGCCGGTTTTCGAAAACAAGGCCATGCGCATCGGCACGGAACAAGAGCCGGAAGCCCGCGCCATGTACGAAATGCGCACCAAGAATCTGGTTGATGAAGCGGGATTCATCACGACGCCCGACCGGCTGTTCGGTGTGAGCGTGGATGGACTGGTCGGCGACGACGGCATCATCGAAATCAAGACGATGGTCAGCAGCGACACCCTGTTCACAGCCTTCGTCGACGGCGACGTGTCCGAATACATCGACCAGTGCAACGGCGCCATGTGGCTGCTGGGGCGCAAGTGGGTCGATCTGGTTCTGTGGGTTCACGACCTGGGCCGCATGAAGATTGTCAGGATCGACCGAGACGACGACGAAATCGAAGCACTGGAAGCCGATCTGATCGCGTTCGAGCGCATGGTCACAAAACATCAAATCGCACTGCGCGATGCACTGAAGGAAGCTGCGTAATGGCACAACTTTTTGGAATGGCGCGTCTAGGACGGGACGCTGAGCTTAGGTACACGCAGGACGGAACTGCAGTCGCAAGCCTCGCTCTCGCGTTCGACTATGGGAAGAGGGGTCAAGACGGCAGGCGGCCTACGCAGTGGGTCGAGGCTTCAATCTGGCGTCAACGCGCTGAATCGCTGGCCCCTCATCTTCTGAAAGGAACGCGCCTGAGCGTGGTTGTGGATGACGTCCATGTCGAGACGTTCCAAAAGAACGACGGCACCCAAGGCGTGAAGTTGGTGGGCGTGGTGTCCACTATCGAATTTGGCGGATCCCCGCAGGCAACGGGACAAACGCCCCAACCCACACAGCAGCGTCAGGCAGCTCCGCAGCAGTCGCGCCCGGCTCCGGCCAGCCTCGCGGACATGTCTGACGACGTGCCTTTCTAGCCCCGCCCCCTTTCCCACAGAGGGAAACCCCGTTAACCACCATGAGGCCCGGCCCCCTAATAAGGGGTCGGGGTTGAGCGTGTCTATCGAACAATACCTCCAGTTCATCGAGAGCAAGCGCCACACGACCGGGCAGTACGGCTTCGCGCCTGCCTGGATGCCAGGCGATGCGTTCGACTTTCAGCAGCACATCATTTCCAAGGCCGTACACAAGGGCCGCATGGGCATCTTTGCCGATACCGGCCTGGGCAAAACTCTGATCCAGATCGCCATTGCAGAGAACGTCGTGAGGCACACCAACAAGCGAGTGCTGATTCTCACGCCCCTGGCCGTCGCCTTCCAGTTTATCGAAGAGGCAGAGCGGATCGGCGTTGACGATATCTCGCACACGAAAACGGGCAGGCTCACCAACAAGATCACGGTCTGTAATTACGAACGCCTGCACTTGCTCGACCCCGATGATTTCGTCTGCGTGATGCTGGATGAATCGAGCATCCTAAAGAATTTCGCCGGCAAGACCCGTGATCAGATCGTCGCATTCATCAAGCGGGTGCCGTACCGATTCCTGAGTACGGCTACCCCGAGCCCGAATGACTTTATCGAGCTTGGCAACAGTTCCGAAGCCCTGGGATATATGGGATACATGGACATGCTGACCAAGTTTTTCCGCTCGAATCAGAACAGCGTCGACAGCAACAACAGAAACATAGGCGAGAAGTTTTACCTAAAGCCGCACGCCGAGCGCGACTTCTTTGCCTGGGTGAATCAGTGGTCTGTCATGGTGAAACGCCCGAGCGACCTGGGTTTCTCGGACGATGGCTACGACCTTCCCGCCCTTCGCGTGAATCGCCACATGGTTCACAACGACGCAACATGGACTATCGAGGGTCAATCCAGTCTGTTTGCGATGCCCGCTAAGACCATGACGGAAGTACGCGAAGAGCAAAAACTCACCGTCACCGAGCGATGCGAGAAGGCGGTAGATCTTGCTATAGGAAAAACGTCGGTCTACTGGTGCAACCTGAACGAAGAGAGTTCGCTGCTGGCCGACCTAGACCGGAATGCAGTGGAGATCGTGGGTGGAATGAGCATCGACAAGAAAGAAGAAATCCTTGTCGCCTTCGCCCGCGGGGATATCGACCGCCTCATCACAAAGGCCAAGATGACCAGCATGGGGCTGAACTGGCAACACTGCAATCACACAGTGTTTTTCCCGACGTGGAGCTACGAACAGTATTACCAGGCCATTCGGCGATTCTGGCGCTTCGGCCAGAAGCGGGAGGTCACCTGCGACATGGTGATTTCTGAAGGTCAAGAGCGTGTCATCGAGGCGCTCGAGCAAAAGACACAAAAGGCCATCGAGCTATACGCAAACCTTGTTGCGGCCGCCAACCACGAATACACGCACACCATGCGGAAGTTCGATAAGGCCGTGAAGATTCCGGAGTTCATATGAGCACGACCAAAGACCAGGACATCGGCAAACGCCACGCCATCTACAACTCGGATTGCATGGAGGTTCTGCCGACCTTCCCTGATGAGTGCGTGGACCTGTCCATATACAGCCCTCCTTTTGCCGGCCTGTACAACTATTCCAGCGACCATCGGGATATGTCGAACTGCGAGAGCAAGGAGCAGTTTCTTCAGCAGTACGAGTTCCTTGTTGCCGAGATCGCCCGCCTCACCAAGCCCGGCCGCATCACGGCGGTTCACTGTACCGACGTGTTCGACAACGCCTGTCGGCTGTGGGATTTCCCGCACGAGATCATCCGAATTCACGAAAAGCATGGCTTCCAGTACCGCAACCGCATCACGATTTGGAAAGAGCCCCTGAAGGTTCGCATGCGGACGATGGTCAAGAGCCTGATGCACAAGCTGATTGTTGAAGACTCGACGCAGTGCTTCACAGCCATGCCAGACTATGTGCTCATCCTGACCAAGAAAGGCGACAACCCCGTTCCCGTCACGCACCCGATGGGGCTCACCCGATACTTCGGCGCTACCCCTATCCTGCCGAACATCCTGCAAGCTTGGAACAACGCCAACGGCACACAGTTCACGGCTGACGATCTGTGGGAATACCTCAAACGGGAGTTCCACGATCACGACGACCCAAAGAGCAACAAGCTATCGCACTACATCTGGCAGCGGTACGCCTCCAGCGTATGGGATGACATTCGCATCGACAACGTTCTGCCCTTTCGAGACAGCAAGGAAGAGGATGACGAAAAGCACGTTCACCCGCTGCAGCTTGATGTAATCGACCGGCTTGTTGAACTTTACAGCAACCCTGATGAAGTCGTTATGACGCCCTTCATGGGTGTAGGCAGTGAGGTATACAGCCCTCTATCGCTGGGTCGGCGCGCAATCGGCGTAGAACTGAAAGACAGCTACTTCAAGCAGGCCAAGATCAACATTTCTCTAGCGGATCAACGGTTCAAGTCAGAGGACGCGTACCAGGAGCCGCTGTTCGACCTGGATAACGTCGCATGACCGCTTACGCCCAAACCACGACCGCTATCAGCGTACATGCGACGGGCGCTCACCCTATTGGAGATTGACATGACCCTGGACGAACTGAATGCCATCAGTCGCCGCGCGGGCGGCCTGCGTAGCGACAAGGAGAGAGTCACGAGCGCAGCCAAGACGCTTGCGGAGCGACGGAACGCTGATCCGCGCAAATCTGCGGCGGAACTGATTACAACGATGCTGCAGCACTGGCGATATGGCGCGGACGAGCTGGCCAGAGACACGTTTTTTGCCGTGCTGGATGAATTCCTGCCCGACATGCTGCGCATCGCCGAAATGCGGCTGGAAGCCAAAGCGCGGGCCCTTGGGCAGCAAGAGCGTGCGCTGCGGGCGCAAGTGGCTGGATTCCTGGGTGAAGGCGATGAAATCGCATCCAGGGAGCGGACATGAGCACACAGCACACGCCAGGGCCGTGGTTCGCGGACAAGGCCGGAAAAATATGGCGGCGCGACCCTAAAGACCTTTACGAGAACGGCGGCAGTGTTGCGGGCGACAAGCCGGTTGCAACCGCAAATGTCGGCTGGTACGGCGAAGATGTAACGGGGTTTCCGGTCAAAGCCAACGCCCACCTGATCGCTGCCGCCCCCGATCTACTGTCCGCCCTGGTAGAAATCCGAGCCTATCTATCAAAGTGCCCGCCGCATGCCGAGGACATAACCGGGGCCAAGTGGGGTCGCGTCATGGATTTGTCGGGCGCGGCGCTCAACAAAGCCGAGGGGACGTCATGACCGACCTCGACTACTGGAAGGAGTGCATCAGCGTCGCCGCCGACGAGTGCGAGCTGGAAATGACCGACGCGCAACTCGAATACATTGCCGACGCCGCCGCTAGCGGGCACGACCACTATGGCATGGCGTTCTACAGCCCGCCTGCATCCGAACGTCTGAGCGAGATTGAGGACGAATGGAAGCGCAAGCTGGCGGCCCTGCAAGCAGAGTTCGATGCTTACCGGAACAACGCCGAAACGGCAGTCAAACAAGCCTTGCGCGTACACCGCGACGATCAAGTAACCATCGGCGCATACGGCAAAGTGCTCAGGCACGGTGGCCGAACCGAGCAAATACAGTGAGGAGCAAGCATGACAACCAATAACGAACTTCTGCCGTGCCCGTTTTGTGGATCAGGGGCGATTATTCAAGAGCACCATCCGCATGAGCATTCCGACTGGCTGGTTAAGGCCGGTATGCCTGAGACTTCACCCGGCAGTTTCACGATCGAATGCGCTCGTTGTGAGTGCGGGATGATCCACGAGACGAGGGAGGGGGTTGTCAAGGCCTGGAACACCAGCCAGCCCGCCATGCCTGCGGATGCTGATCCTCTACAAGGAGCTGTTGACTGGCTTGTCCATGCGCTGCCGGAAGGTATGAGCACAGCCCACCAGGTATGCGCCAGACTGATGATCGGGCATAACCGTGCGGAGCGGCTGGTAGGCATCGCCCGCCGCCGCATTGAGGTGGAGTGATGGCTGAGAATACCAAAATCGAATGGGCACACCACACGTTTAACCCGTGGGAAGGCTGTCAGAATGTCGGCCCAGGCTGCGACAACTGCTATGCCGAGACGCGCAATGCGCGCTTCGCTGGCGGCACGGCCGTCAATTGGGGGCCAGGCGCACCACGCCGCCGCACCAGCGCCGCGAACTGGAACAAGCCGCTTCGCTGGAACGCTGAGGCAGAGCGGCTTGGCATTCGGTACCGCGTGTTCTGCGCCTCGCTGGCCGACGTGTTCGACAACGCGGTGCCTGACAGTTGGCGCATGGACCTGTTCAAACTGATCGCCGACACGCCGCATCTGGACTGGCTCCTGCTGACGAAGCGCATAGGCAACGTCATGGCGATGTGCTCCCGAGACGGCCTCATGTTTGACATGATCGGCGACCGGGTGTGGCTGGGCGCCACCATCGTAAACCAGGCTGAAGCCGACCGCGACATCCCGAAGTTGCTGGCCGCGCCGGCGCGCGTGCGGTTCCTGAGCATGGAGCCGCTGCTGGGGCCGGTGGATGTCCGCCGGTACATGTGGCCCGTCCACGGCTGGTGGAAGGGGCCCTATAACAGTTACCAAGAGGCGAAGTCGGCAGGCGCTGAAACTGGACTCAAGCGCCAAGCGATTGTCAGCGCGCATGCTCGCTTCATCGACTGGGTGATCGTCGGCGGCGAAAGCGGCTCCGGCGCCCGGCCCATGCATCCAGACTGGGCCAGGAGCCTGCGCGATCAGTGCGCCGCCGCAGGCACGCCGTTCCTGTTTAAGCAGTGGGGTGAATGGGTGCCGCGTGGCCCGAAGAGTATGGGCTATCCGATAGTGGATGGTGTGCCGCGCGTGCGGCTCACCGATCTGGGCGAGAACGGTAGCTACCTGGGCGCCGAGGGCGACAACCACGTCTGGATGCAGCGCGCCGGAAAAAAGGTCGCCGGCCGCCTGCTGTATGGCGTGCAGCACGACGGTTTTCCAAATTCTAACAAGGAAAGGACATGACACAAGACAACCAACGCGCCGCGTTTGAGGCGCAAATCGAATTGCCGCCGTTTCCGGAAGAAAAAGTACGGAGCGCCCGCAGCTTCACTCCACAGGCACTTGTGGTGTCGGTTGAGTCCGCACAGAACTACGCCCGTGCCGCCATCGAGCACGACCGCAAGAGCCGGGCCGAGCCTGCCGCCGTTGCTGCCTGCCATGCAATCGAGCCGTACTTGGAGGCTATCGTCTGCTACGCATCAACCGTCAACGAGTATGACGGCAACAAGGCCGCAAAGATGGTTCGTGATGTGTGCGCCGGTAGGCCCGCCGAGCCGTTGAAGGACGCCGAGCTATGCCCTGAATGCGGCAGGGGCACTCATGGACTGAGCAGTGAGCTTAAATGGTGCGGATATTGCGGTGCCAAGCTGACAGGCACGCCGTTTCGCGCCGAGCCGGTGAATGGGCCGAGTGATGAGGGGCTGCCGGACTACATCACGGACGCGCTAAACAACTTGGAGCACGACAACTACGAGCGCAGCCAATGCGGGTATCGAAACCGGCAGGCCGATCTCAACCTGATCCGCGCCCTTCTCGCCCGCTACGGCAATGCTGCGCAACCCCGATCAGAAGTCGAAGGCGTGACACTGGACGGCTGTCTGGAAACGCTATTCCGCTTGGGCCAATATCTTGGTATCGATTACGCGCAGGCCCGCAAAGCCCCTAATGCGCCCAGCGACGTATACATCAAAGCCATAGAGGGTCGTGTGGCACAGCATGCCGCGAGCGCGGAGCCTATCCACGATCATGATCTGAGCACCAGCAAGGGCGGACGCGCATATCTGGCCGAGTTTTTCGCCAAGCGACTGCATCGTCATGATTTCCAGCGATACATCACGGAAACACTGGCCGCCGATTTCGCCTGCGTGCTTTCTAAGTGGCTGAGCGATTCCGCCACCGTTGCCGCGCAGCCGAGCGTGCCGGATGATGAGGCGGTGCGCGCAGCGCTTTCCGAGCAATTCCGCCAGCATCCACAAACAAAGCCATTGATCGGCCGAGAGGCACTGGTTCTTCGCTGCGTTCGTGTCGCCATGCTCGCAGCCGCCCCCACCCCACCCGCAGACGGGCAGGATCCCCATGTCTGACCGCATCGCTGAATTCCTGGCTGTGACGGCCAAATGGTTGAATCTGCCGCCCCCAAGTGGGGCGTTTTCAATGGGAGTACGATATGACGACAATTCTGCCTCAGGCCGAGCTTGTCGAGCTGACGGGCTACAAGCTGGCCAGCAAGCAAAAGACCGTGCTCGATGATCTTGGCATCCCTTACAAGGAAGTCTCCGGCCGCCCGATCGTACTGGCCGAGCATGTGGCCTCATGGGTAGAGGGCCGGGCTATCCGGCAATCCGTCGAGCCCGACTTTTCAATGGTGCGCTGATGGTCAATAAGCATCCCCGATTACGCCACCACTCCCGCCGCCGAAAGAGTGGGCGTGTGGTGACGTACTATTTCTACGACATGCGCGGCACCGGCGAGCCAGACGTGCCGCTGGGCACGGATTACGACGAGGCCATCAAGCGCTGGGACGAGATCCACAACCGCAAGCCGCGCATCGCCGGAACGCTCGAAGAAGCATTCAGCCAGTGGGAAGCGGAAGTGCTGCCGGCCTACAAGAGTGCGGAGACAAAGAAGGGCTATGCCAAGAGCCTGCGCCGCATCCGGCCTGCTTTCGGCAAGTCCACATGGGATGCGGTCACGTTCGCGCACCTGAAGGCGTATCTGAAGGCGCGTTCGGCGAAGGTGCAGGGCAACCGGGAGATGGCCCTGCTGTCGGTCATCTGGAACTGGGCACGCGGTGAGGGGATGACGGCGCTGCCATGGCCTGCGGCTGGCCTTGAGCGCTCGAAGTGGAAAAACCGCGAGGAGGCGCGCACGTTTGAGGTAACTGACGCCCTCTTTTCTGCCGTCTATGAGAAGGCCGACCAGACATTGCGCGACTGCATGGACATTTCCACGGCCACCGGGCTGCGCATCACGGACGCGAGACTTATCACTGTGCCACAAGATGGACGCTTGCGATTTCAGGCCAGCAAGACGTCCAAGCCCGCCTATTTCGATGTGGCGGCATCCGCCGTGCTGTCTGCGATCTGGCAGCGCCGCAAGAGCGTGAAGGCTATGCACATCATGTTTCTGAGCACGCCGACAGGGCGGCCTGTGTCCTACTCTATGCTGCGCAGTAGGTGGGACTCAGCCAGAAAGGCGGCTGCCGAGCAAGTCGAAAAGGCGGGCGACGAGGATCTTGCGCACGCGATCCGCGCCATGTACCTGCGCGACATGAGAAAGCGCGCCAGCGATCTGGCCGGGACGGTGAGCGAAGCGGCGGAACTGCTCCAGCACTCCAGTCAGGAAGTGACAAAACGGCACTACCGGACGCGGGCCGTGAGGCTGAAAGCGGTCAGATAAAAGTGTTCCGCATTTTCGATTCGTCATAGCGGAGAAAATCGGTTCTGGTGCGGAACGTTTCATGCCTCAAACCCGCATGGTTAAGCCATTCTATGGTGGGACTCAAAATCCCCCGCCGCAAGGCGTGCCGGTTCGATTCCGGCCCCGGGCACCATCGAAACATCAATAGACGTCAACGGACGTCTATTTTTTTGCCTGAAACCCTTTATCTATGCGGTCTTCCAGGGTTTAATAATCTACCTAGGTCAACTGAGGTCTACCCACATCAAGCGTTTGGTGTTGGTACAAATGTTGGTATATGCTGGTACAAGATCTCTACAGACGGATGTACCAACAGGAATGGCCTTAAACGACACGCAGATACGGGCAGCCAAACCAGCTGACAAACAATACAAGCTCACCGATGGCGAGGGGATGTACCTTCTGGTGCATCCCAACGGTTCCAAGTACTGGCGGTTGAGCTATCGCTTCGGTGGCAAGCAGAAAACCCTTGCACTGGGGGTCTACCCCACGACCTCTCTGGCAGCCGCACGCAGCAAGCGTACAGACGCCAAAACGCTTCTTGCTGAGGGAGTGGACCCTAGCGAACAGAAGAAGCAGGACCGATTCGAACAAAACAACGGCACCACATTTGAGGATGTGGCTCGCGCATGGCATAGCAACAACAAGAAATGGTCAGAGGCGCATCGATCCCGAGTCCTTCAGAGCCTGACGGCAGACATCTTCCCTGCCATCGGCACTACTGACGTCAAGGATCTCAAAGCGCGAGACTTGCTTGTGCCCATTCGGGCAGTTGTTGACTCAGGCCGCCTGGAGGTAGCGTCTCGTCTTCAGCAACGCGTCACCTCCATCATGCGGTTTGCAGTGCAAAGCGGCCTGATCGACTACAACCCTGCGCAAGACATCGCAGGAGCAGTTCCCACAAACAAGGTAATACACCGCCCCGCCTTGCCGTTCGAGCGGCTTCCAGAGCTGCTGGAGCGCATCAGCAACTACAAGGGCAGAATGCTAACCACACTAGCTGTCGAGCTTTCACTGCGAATTTTCATTCGATCCAGTGAAATGCGTTTCGGCCGCTGGAGTGAAATCGACTTTGAGCGTGCCATCTGGACCATCCCAGCCGAACGGGAGGCAGTCGAAGGGATGAAGTTCTCTCATCGTGGTGCCAAGATGCGTACCCCCCATATCGTGCCCTTGAGCAAACAAGCCATAACGATAATGAGACGCATTTATAGTTGGTCGGGTGATAAACAACTGATTTTTACGAGCGACAATAATTCCAAAACAGCCATGAGTGAGAACACGATCAACAAGGCGCTTCGGACCATGGGCTATGACACCAAGTCAGAGGTGTGCGGCCATGGTTTTCGAACCATGGCGTGTAGCGCTCTGATCGAATCGGGCTTGTGGTCGAGAGACGCAGTCGAACGGCAAATGAGCCACCAGGAACGGAACTCCGTCCGGGCGGCGTATATTCATAAGGCCGAGCACCTGGAGGAAAGGCGGCTGATGATGCAGTGGTGGGCTGATTTTCTGGATGCGAACAGGGAGAAGGCGGTTAGTCCGTACGAGTTTTCGAAATAAATTGAATAATTCACCTCTCGAGCAGGGGTCGGTGAGCAGGTTTAAGGAAGGCTATTCGCCATGGCCTCAAACAAATCCGGCTGCACCTCTTACTCAGCCACGGCCGTCTTTGTACTGCCGCCATGCTGCGTAATACGAGGACGGCACTTGATCTTTACCGCACCCCGACTGAAGGTGTCGTCCGAGGCTTTACTCGACCAGATATACGCTTCACCGGTACCGAGATGGCTCATCTTATCGGAGGTCAGCTCGCCAAGGGCGGCGTTCGCCTTCTGGATGTGTTTCAGCCAGGCTGGCGAGTTGAATTTATGCATAATGATCTGGGAAGACAGCTCGATCAGCGAGACCGGGACCGATGGCGGATCCTGAGAGGCGACCATGATGCTGGTTCCCTTGTGTCGCATCTCACGGACCACCTCGACCAGGCCGTAAACCAGATCATCGTTCTCGATGTACTTGTGGGCTTCATCGAAGACCACCAGCTTATTGAAGGCGCTTCCTTGATAGGTCGCTTCCGAGAAAATCTGGAGCATCACCACGAACAGGCCGAGGGCCTCGTCCTTTTCGATGTATTCATCTCGCAGATCCACGATGATCAACCGGCCTGGGCGAATCAGATCCTGGAGACGCTGGTTATCATCGATATATTCGCTGGCGAACAGTAGACGTGTCTGGGCCAGCTCTTTCAGGTGATCGGACAGACCAGAGTCATCGATGCCTGCTCGCAGGGCATCCAGGGTCAGGTTATCCCGCAGCCCCCTCATGATGAGGTTGATTTGCCGCATATACATGCTCTGGCTGCCAATCGCTCCCATCAGGAATTTCCAGTGCGCCGCCTTGAGTTCGGGGGCAGAAAAGGCAATTGGCTTAACCTCGATATCTGGGTACTCGGCCCGGCGATCATCCACCTTGTTTGCCGGGGTAAGAATCAGGACATCCTTCAGGGCTTCCGGGTTGGCATTGTAACGCTCACGAAGGATGCGGATCTCCTCATCCACCGAGTTGGCATTGATCATCGAGGTAAACTCCGGCGCATAATCCTGCGTCGGGCTGTAATGGAAAATGACCGTGGCGAGCGGGCTTGGCAGCACATTGATGTGCTGAAGCGGCATAGAGGCCATCTCAATGACTGTTCCAAGGGTGTAGCTCTTGCCGCCGCCTTGAACCCCAAAGAGACTGATCGTGTGTGTGTGGTTGAGGTCCAGGGCGATCTTTCTGCCGGAAACCTCTCCGAGCAAACCGTACTGAGGCGAGTCACCATTGACACCCAGCATGATGTCATAACTGACCTCGGTTTGAGGCGCGGGCTCGGGGGTCGGATGCTCAGGCGCTTCATGCTCGGGTTGAACAGGTACTTCCGGCTCAACATCAACGGCGGCGGGCTGTTCGTCGTCTTTTTCTTGTTCGGACTCGATGGTGGTAGGTCGCGGCGCTTGCTCGACGGGTTCCGCCTGTTCTTCCTTTTCTTCGCGGGCAGGTACGGGAGTTTCATTTGCGTTAGGAAGTGTTGACAGCGTAATTGGCGCTTCCGACTCTTCTTCCCAGAGCTCATCGGTCGTCCAAGACGTTGACCGGGCTCTCTTGGGCGCGATGAAAGCGGCTGTCTCGAGTTTCGGCACGTTCGGAATGAACTGCTCGCTCAGGAGAGGGGCGGTCGGCTCTTCCTCAATTTCGACGGACACAGGCTTGCGGCAATTCTCCAACAAGGCGTGAATGAGATCCTTGCCAATGCGGTGGAATTCGATGCCCACCTCGTTGTCAGGGGCTTCGGTTCCGGCCTTGTCAAAATCGAAAATCAGAGCGCAGCGTCTGAACTGAAGCGAGTAGCCCTGCTCGATGGATTCAAGTAACCCTCGTGCCTCCTGCGCAGCAGTCGCATCAAAGATCCCGTAACGCAGTGAGCGCTCTAGATAGAAACGAAGGATCTGAGCCAACTCCCGGCTCTTGAGCAACCTATCCGGCCGATCCGGCTTCTTCAAGGCCGGGTCAAAGTGGCGCTGGAGGATGCGCTCGCTCTGATTGATCTGGGCGGAAATCCGCTCCTTCAGTTGGTTGAAGGCCGCAAAGTCGCCGACCTGCGAATAACACTTCACCTCGACCAGGTTGCAGGTGATCGTCCTGGTGTTCAAATCCAGGTCGAACAAACCCAAGTCGGTGCGTTGCAGGCTGATGGCATCGTTGACGTCGTCTGATTCACCGCTTGAGCGGTAGAGGTCCGTGTGTGCATCCAGCGGCACAATGACCTGATTGCTCAACGCGCCCTGATATTCGAGATAGAGCCTCGCCAGGGCCAGGCCAAGAGCCTCCGCCTGTTGCGTGCGTGCGGAAATCAGTTTCAGGGCGAGCTGACCGGAAAGCGACCGCAGGTTTGCCAAGATCTGAACTGACTGCTCGCCGTCGGCGGACAAGCCGTGCTCAAGCAGCACCGGCTTCAGCATAGCCTCCAGCTCATCGTTCGAGCGCGAGGATATGATCAGGTTATGTGTCGCCTGGGAGCTGGCTCCCGGCACATAGTCAATCAGGTAGTCCGGTCTGTTCTTCCGGCCGCCATGGTCGAAAAACTCAATCCCCATATTTCGGTCGATGGTGAACACCCAATCGCTGATCTGGTGAACCTCGTAGATCAGTTCTCGTTGGGCCACATTGAGGCCAAGGGTCACGACGGGTACGGCTTTGAAACTGGCACCAGAAGCAGCAACCGCTGAGGTGGCAAAACAGAGGTGACGGCTCAGCGACGACAGCAAATCGAAGCACGCAGCGTGGTTGTCCGCGCCGAGGGAGCGCCCGACAATCGGCCGCTTATTCCAGAATGTGCCCGAATCGTCATCGACGAATTCGGTGTCGAAGTCCTGTATCAACCCGTGCAGTGGCGTCACTCCCATCGATTTCTCGGCGATGGAAAGCTCCTCGGCGGGAAACACATCCAGAAGAACGCTGATGTGCGCCGGAAACTCCTTGGAATTTGCATGGAATTCATTCAGCGCGTGCTTGGCCAAGTTCAGCTTGGAAAACAGATGGCTGCCAGTTGAAGTCGCAAATGCGTCGGCTGCCTCGTTTACCGTGGCTCCAGGACGGACCATGGATTCAAGCGCCTCACCCAAAACCGGCGAGTCGGGATCGGAGGTAAAGAGCCGGATGTCATAGCGCAAATCGGCATGCTCACGTTTCTGCTGGAGCGAAATCAGGGCCTCCGCTATCACCGATCCGGCCCCGGGGTTGAAGATGTTCAGGGATAGCTCTCGCACATACGGATGCTGGGAGAGATAGCGCTCGATCTTGTCCGCAATGACCTTTCCGGAAATATCGGTTCCCGCCGCAGAGGGCTCGGCCAAGCCGAGGGCCGAACAGATCTCCGCCATCAGGCCACGGGAATTCTCCTCGGTGGTCGGGGCGTAGAGCGCCCAAAACGCATTCAGGTTGTCCACCGGCGTGAAGATGCGGCCATCCTCGACGGGAATACCGACCGGATAGGCAGAGGGCACAAGGCCATCCAACAGCGCGGAACGGACATGAGGAATGTGATCCTTCCCACCTGACTTGATCTTCTCGATCCAATCCTTGCCCAGGGTGACCCAACTGCTCAGCCACAAGGCACGGAGCGGATGGGTTGGGGAGACCAAAACAGCCTCACGATGCCTTCCACGGAAGTCGGTCAAGATGACATGAATGGAATCGACGGCCAGCACGTTTCTGAGCGCTTGCAGGTGCTGCTGACGCTCGGCACCGGAAGTAGTCTCGGCCTGACGGATGAGGTTCCTGACCAGATCAAGGTAGCTTTCAGCATACGCGAGGCATTCCTTTTCCGAGTCCCGGAACGAAAGCCCCTGCATGATCAGCTCGGCAGTGTCTTTGCGCACCGCTGCAAAAAACTCTTCGCGGGCAGCCAGGAAGGAAGCCATCGCGGCGGAAGAAGGCAGTGTGAGTCCGACTTCGGAAGGCGGTTCGGCGGTATCCAGGTTGATCTGCATTCGCCAGCCCGACGGGTGCTTGGGCTCCGCCAAGATGCGCTGCTCGATGGTTTTGAGCATACGCGAGAGCGGGATCTGAACAGCGCCCTCACGGCCGAATTTTGCGTGCAGGGTTTCCTGGCGGGAGGTCTTTTTGGAACGACCGCCCTCGGCCCAGGCGACACCAGTGATGGCGATATCATCGGGATCGCGCTCGTCGCCCAGGGCAGTCAGTTGCAGCCGGAAACGTGCATGCTCCAAACTTTGCTCAATTGGGATGGCGCGTTGCGGCGGTTCTTCCTCAATGTTGCCACCGGGCAGGACGTAGAAAGGTTCACTCTCGTGAGAGCGTTTAGCTCCCTCGGAGGCGGAATCTGCTTCGAGCGGAATCGGATCGCCATCGGCCGTCCAAGGCATTACACGGATGAAATGCCATCCTTCCTCGAATTCGATTTTATTGAGTTTGGCCAGGTTGGTCGTGCATTGCAGGCGGTTGGGCGTCCAGGCTTTGACCTTTTTGGATTTTCCTACCGGGCCGTCATTCTGCGAAATGATTTGCACCGTAAAATGGTCAAGGCCACTGACCTTGCCCGGGTGAGGGTTAACCTCGAACACTACGTTCATTTTACGGCGGTCGTTCGGAACCAGAACCTGTTGCCCGATGAGGCCGGAGAGTTGGTCGTCGGTCTCATCCTCCGCAACAACCGGCAAGTCGGTCTCCAATACCGTCAGAAGAACCTTGTCCAGCGAAAGCTCTTCCTGGAACGTCCATTTATCGAAAGATATGCTCCACCAGCTCTTGTCAGTCGCGATGGGCGGCGTCCAGGATTCGGGCTCCTGGACATCGTATTTTTCAAAGTAGGTGAACAAGCGCGACTCCAACGCCTTGTCGCTGAGCCCCAGATCGGCAATACGGCCACGCACCGACTTGTGCGAGGTCATCAGACTGCGGACACTGCCGAGGTTGCGGCGAATCTTGCCATTGACCATGCCGGGATCGGCAAAGAGCTTGAAGTCCGGGATCAACGTCAATTCATACAGGCTGGCCCCGAGGGTTTCTCCATCAATCCCGTTTTCGAGCGCGGTGAACAGATACCGCACGCGAGAAACATCGTCGGCAAACAGCCATTCCTCCTCGGTGAGGATGCCCAAAAGATCGCGAACATGGCCGACCAGTGTTGCCGGAAGCCGGTCAAGCAGCGAGTCGATCAGGTCTTCGTAGATGCCGGTGAAAGCCAACTCCTCGAAGGTAGCAACTCCAAAAGAATCCTCGGCGCTGGTACGGAGCGAGGTCGGTATGAAGACCAGCAAAGGTTGGCGCAGTTCGCCGCTCGCATCAGGGTTACGCAGCTCCACCAGCTTGGTGGAGGTCACCCGGAAAGGCATGCCTTCTTGGTCATGGCTGCCGAGGATAAAGATGTTCCCGTCGGGCCGGGTTCGCCGCAGTTCCTTGCAGACCGACTCCATGACATCGTCATCGAGATCGGTGACCCGCATACAGTGGCCTGGGCCACGATCACCCAGGATCGCTTCAATACGAGGGCACAGCAGACCAGCGACCGCCGCGTTCAATTTATCCTGGGAAAGCTTGGTGAACGCGTTACTCATGCGTGCCTCCCGTTCTTATCAGTTCCGTCATTTCTCTCAATGGCATAGCGCGGTGAAACCTTCTGGGTCACGTAGGCATCCGACAGATCCTCGTAGAACCCGATTTCACGCAGGCGGCGCTTAAAGGCTTCGAGGTTGAGGCGCAGGGCGCGTCTGTCCAGGATGCTGCTGTTGGCCTGGGTTCCTTCCGGCAGTCGGTCGATGTGGAGGCCGTAGCGGTTTCTCAAGAAGGCCAGCAATTCTTCGATGCGGACCTCGCGGGTCACAAAGCGCCCGCCGTCCTGGGTGAGCACAGCGATCTGAAGGAGCACTTCGAGCAGCTTGCTTCCCAGCACAAATCGCCGAGGACTTCCCTTGGTCCGGGATTGAGCCAGCAGACCAGTTTCTTTGTTCTTCAGCAGCAAAGAGTCCAGACACTCAGTGATGTACTGGCGGTGATACTTGCCGCGATACGCCATCAAGATTTCGATGAAGGATTCGAACTCGCCGAGGCCCATGCCAGTGACTTCTCGGATCTCCGGATCGACATCCTCGTTCCCGGAGGTCGATTCCTCGATAAGGCTGGCCAGACGGAATTTGAAGTAGGCTTGGCGCTCGGCGTCGTGCTCGGGTTTCAGCAGGGATACCAGGTCGCCAACGGTGAACACGCCGCCCCCAGGGGTAGCCAGCTTGCCCGTCTTCTTGCTCAGGTATTCCGCCATCTCATCGAGCTTCTTGATGACGAAGTTGGCCTGCACAAAGGCCGGTATCTGACGATAGAGCCGGTCAGTGGACTTGCGAGCCAACTCGGCCATGTGCGGATTGTTGACGTCGCCCATATCGACGACCAGCGCCACGCGGTAAGGACAGCCTTCCAACGCATTGTCGAGGCCCGGGTTGATCGGGCATTCCTTGGCGGTACAGAGATCGTTGCCGGAGCGCTGTTTCACCAACTTGGGCAGCATCTGCAGCAGCTTGAGGTGGTAAAGCGCCAGATGGAATGCCATCAGGGTTTTGAGATAGTCCACCAGCACCGAGCGCGGAATATAGGGCTCATAGGCCAGTAGCCGCAGAATATCGTCGGCCATAATATCGGCCTGGCCGATACACAGCGGTTGGAAGCGTGAGGGCTCCTTGGAGTCCTTCATGTCCTGGGTAACCTGATGATCCAGACGCAGGATGGCCTGCGTTTCCACGTCCACGGAAGCGTTGGGATCGTAGCGGTCCGTCACCAGGTCGATTCCCGGGAAGAAAAAGCGCTTCAAGGCATCCCGCGCTGCTTGGCCCTTGCCTTTGCGGGCATAGAAAAGCATCCAGTAGATCTGCTCGGCTGCGCCGTAATCACGGGTGTGCTTGGCGTTGCGGAACTTATAGGTATTGCCATGCAGCGGCCTCGGGGCGGCCACGGCCTGATTGGCTTTGCCCCGATTTACCACATCCATCAGATCGGTTTCGATCCAGCGGTGTACCACCTGCGGGAAGCGATCAAAGCCCGCAAACCATTCAGGATGCTCAAGGAAGTCCTCCATGAACTCTTCAACGGTCAGGTCGCCGCCACGGGGCGGGCGTCGGCTGGCATAACCGTCATATTTCAACCGGGGGAAAAGGATGGTCAGCACACGATCCATCTCGATGTGCTTGAAATCGACGTAAGTGGTCTTGGGAGTGCGGAACTCCTTGTCTCTGCCTTTGATGCTCATGCTTCAGCCCTCCTGCTTACCTTTCCCAGATGCAGGATGCCTTTGTCGTCGCGCCGGATCTGGAAGAATTCGAAGCCGCTTTCGGTGAGGAGCACCTCCTGATAGGGAGCGGCGGATAGTACGTTCTTGAACACCGCCAGGCTCAGGTAGAAACCTTCCTGCTCCTCGATGCTGGGACGGTAGCCCTTGTTGAGCCGCATCAGCATTTCATAGATGTCGAGATTGATGCGCAGGCTGGCCTTGTGGCCGTCGCCGGAGTCGTAAAGCAGCACCAGCGCCTGAGACAGACACTCGAGGAAAGGATGAGCCGCCGTTTCCTGCTCGGTGCGGAGCGTAAAATGGTCGCCGTCAAAGAGGCGGTAACTGCGAATGGTGCCTTTATCCACCTGGCGGACACGCAGCGCCAACTGGTTGCCCAGCCGCGCCGGATCGCTCAAGCCTTCGCCCCGGTTTATGGCACGGAGAATGGCGGTCACCTCATCGGCGCTTTTCGCACCCGTCTGCTCAATGGCATCCAGGAAGGGATCGATGCTTCCGTAAGGCAGCATCTCCTTCCAGCCGATGTCGCGTCGTTCAAAGAAATGGCGGCGGCGCATGTGCGAAAGGTAATTCCGGTGCTTGGCGATCAATCGGGAACGGTTCTTCGACGAGTAATCGCGAGGAAGACTGCCAAACAGCGTCTCCACCAGTTCATTGTCATATCCGGCCCGCTCCGCGAACGAGAAGCGGCTCATGGCCTTGGTCTTTGGATTGAGGAAGCCAAGCTCGCGGTCCAGATCGGGGTTGCTGACTTCGGCAACGTCGATCTCACGCAGCAAGGCAATCAGCCGGTCATTGGAACCTTCCGCCCCGCCAAGCCATGAGTTGAAATAGAAACCGTCAAGGATGCGATTCTGTGTCTCCTCACCACCATTCTGATAGAGCTGGTGAATGCCGTCGCAATCCTGGGTGCCCACCAGCATGAAGGCCAGCGCCGAACGCAGGTCGCGCATGGTGATATGCAGTCGCCCACGCAGGTGGGTAATGGTGTAGAGCATCTTCAAGCGCTCGATCACCTTGGGTCCGGCAACCGGGTCCTGGAAGGTCCGGGCGTTATGGTAGGCAAAGCACTTGCCCTTGAGGTCGCACTTCTCGCAGGCCTGCCAGTATTCCTGCTGCGTCATGCGGGCAATCAGCCGCTCCAGAATCGAAGGCTGACCTTCCTCGGGTTCGGCGACCACCGACCGCAGGTTGAGGTTGATGACCGCGATGCCGCCCTCCGGAGCGGCCCCGGCCAAACCCTGCTGGATCTGCTTGGCGAGCAGCGGGAACTCCTCTTCGTGCTCAAGGAAGAAATCGACCAGCCGCCCCTCGTTGATGGCGATCAGGCGGGTCTGATTCTCGGGCCAGCCGGAGGCGTCCTTGCCCGCGAAGGGGGCAAAAAACTTCTGTAGCACGGCATCGTTGCGCTCGTCGCCTTCATCCTGGCTGCCGTCGTAATTGCTCTGGTAGGTATGCCCCTTGAGCTGGAACACAGCCCCATTCGCGCCGCGCTGCATCTGTGCGCCCTTGCTCTCGGCAAAGGCCTCGAACTGCTGAATGAAGGCCGTCTTACCGTCACCGGCGTTACCGCTGATGATGACCAGGCGGAACTCGCCCTTAAGCAGCGCGGGCTTGAGCTTCTCATCCAGATAGGTCGGCACGTAGGTGGCTTTGCCAACTTCGTCGAGACCACGGGTGCCCGCGTTGGATACCTGGCTCTGGCTATAGAGGGTCAGCAGATGTGTGACAAAGGGGTTGGTGTTGGGCTTGGTCGGCTCGAAGCCCAGCTTGGACACCACCTTGGGTCCGGCACCAATCTCGCCGGTGGTCAGCACCGAGCGCAGGCGTTTGACCTCGGCCATGGCGGTCAAGAACTCATCGATTGACGCGAAGCGATCCTTGCGCTCCGGCGCGATCATCTTCACCAGCACATTGACCAGCGACGAGCTGAGGTCGGCGCAACCTTTGAACTGCTTGGGGTCCTTGGGCTGAGTCTTGATCGGTGGCGTGGGGTCGTCGAACGGATACTTGCCGGTCAGGCACTCATAAAAGGAGACGCCCAAGGCGTAGAGGTCGCGATCCATCCGATCCGAAGCATCCGGCTCGGAGTTGTAATCGTAATCCGGCGGCAGGTAACGGCGTGTGCCGCCACCGCCTTGAACCTCGTCGTTCTCGGAGACCGCAACGTTGAAATCAATGATGCGGACGCCCTTATCGGTCCACAGCAGGTTGGAGGGCTTGACGTCCTGATGGTAGACACCGTGCTTGTGTAAATGGGCCAGCCCATCGGCGGCTTCGCGCACGATGCGCACGGCATCATCCAGCGACAGCGCCTCGGCATCGATCAGGTCGGAGACATCCAGACCTTCCACATACTCAAAGACGATGTACGGCGTCTGCTTGGCGTCGGCCATGCGGTCGGCCCAAATCACCTTCACCACATGCGGATGATCGGGCAGATTGGTCAGGGTCTTGTATTCGCGGCGCAGTCGCTCGTACACGCTGCGGCGGTCTTTGGTCACCAGCTTGATGACCCGCACCACATCGCCCAGGGAATCGAACACCTTGTAGGCCACGCCGAAGCCGCCGCTACCCAGCTTCTTCTGAATGCGGAAACGATCCGCCAGAATGAAATCCTGCGGCAGGTTCATCAGGTTATCGGGGAGCTGAGGCACGACCACGGCCGGGCCGCTCACATCCGGGGCGGAGTCATTCTTGGCCTCGGGCAGAATCAGGTCATCCAGGCCCTTGCGGGCGATGGCCGCGCTGGTATGCCGTTCCTCGGGGTCGAACTCGCAGAACTTCTGCAGCCACTCGTCGATCCCCTTGGGCAGGTCCGGCTTGTGTTCCGAGGGCTTCATCGGGAACCGGCCGTCGGCCTCCATCATCTGGTCGACGCTTTCAAAGGGCAGCTCGCCGGTCAGCAGCTCGTAAAAGATCAGCCCGGCGGCGTAGAGGTCGGAGGCGATGCTGGCCTGGGTCGGGTCCTTGAAGCACTCCGGAGCCTGGTAGGCGGCTTCCAGATCATCCACCACCTGATCGGCGATAGTGGAGGTGCGGTTCTTGCCCACCCGGGCGAAATCGAAACCCGTCACCCGGGCCTGGCCGCCCTTGGTCACCAGAATGGCGTCCGGGGTGAGATTGCGGTGGATCACCTCGTGCCGGTGCGCATGGTCCAGGGCCGACAGCACGTCGCGCATCACCTGGAGCTTCTGGTCAAAGGTCAGCGCCAGGGAGGCCTTGTTGATGTGCAGGCGCAGGGCCTGCCCGGGCAGGTCCTCTGTGACCAGCACCACCTTATCTTCATCGTCGGAGACAAACAGATCCTTCACCGCCAGCACGTTGGCGTGAGTCGGCATGTGCGCCACGGCGCGATAGGCGTTGCTGATCTTCTTGAACTCTTCCTTGCGGGCGGTCTCGTCCTGGTAAGGGTCGGCCTGATAGACCCGCAGGCGGGCCATGCCGCCGCTCTTGCCCAACAGGTTGTGCTTGGCGCGGTATTCGGTGTAGCGGTCGGTGCCGCCCAGCTTCTCTTCCACCTGCCAGTCGCGGAACACCAGCGCCGCGCTCTTGGGCTTGGCGTTTCCGGTGATCGCCTTGGCGATCTGGGAGTGGAAGCGGGTGATGTTATCCAGCCGGTTATCGGGAATGCGGCTCGCGTCGCGGAAGTATTTCAGGCAGTGCTTGTAATCGGTCACGTCCGGGCTGTCGATGCCCGCCTGGTCGAACACGGCGGCGTCATCGGCGGTGAGCAACACGGCGGCATGCACATGGGCCTTGCGCAGCTCGATCAGGCCGGTGTTGCTCTCCCGAATGATGGTGGCCATGGTCTTGGCATGGCTGCGCAGCTTGGCCAGCGGCGAGAAAAACGGCTGCCGCCCCTCGGGATACCACTTGGAGCCATACACATCAATATTGCCCCGCGTTCCTTTGACATCCACCAGGTACACCGCGTGAGGCGCGAGGATGGCGATGTCGATTTCGAACACCTCCTCACCCTGGCGCATCTCGAAGTTGTGGAAGATCAGCCAGCCATCGGGAAGATGATCCCGAAGGAAACCGATGGCCTGGCGTTCAGATTCGTTTGCGGGTTGCCCGATGGGTATGACCTTCGCCATTAGCGGCCTCCCTCCTCAATAGCTCGTTCGACGAGGGTGCGTGCTTGATCTTCGCAGTCAATCGCATCGTCATATTTCTGAAATGAGTCTCGGACTAAAAGATCGATAGCCATTGCTTCATCGTCAGACACGATTGGAACCGGTATTTCTGCGAGAAGGTCTGGATGGAAATCTTGTTGCATGCTTCCAACTGCGCATGCTCGCAAAAGGCGAAACGCAATATTCGATCTTATAAAAGCAAACAAAGCTCCTCGAGGTATCTTTGTCTCATCAGCAATAACTCTGAGGAAGTGTTCTGAGTAAACATAATCGAGCCTCTTGCCATACATGAACTGTGCTCTTGCGAATGAGTCTGTCTCGTTTATTCCTCCTTGAGAAGCGATGACAATGGTGCCTTCGGGAACATATATGAGAGGGTCGTTCGGAAGATGCGATTTGGCGATAAAGCGACCTTCCGGAACCAAATGAAAACCCTCTCTTTGCCCAACGAGGCGAACTCCGAATTCAGGTTCTGCATCAACTCGCTTAAACCTTAATCCTCTACGAAGGGTTCCGGGAATGGTTAATTCACCCAGAGGTTTCCAAGAAGGGCTTGAGCTTTTAACCGTCTCTGCAAGTTCCTGGTTGAGCGGTATATAGTTAACAGCTCTCAAAATGTTCCGAGATATTTTTGCTGTGAACCCAGCCCGTCCAGAATTTAAAATCCAATCATAAGACGAAATTTCAGATATCCCTGCAGCCGTCAAATATTTAGTGCTGGCATCTTGAATTTGTTTTGCTGCGTCGACTCTCAGTTCTGAGGCTTTTTCAATCAAATCGTGAGCCTGCTCCTCAATATCCCCGAGACGTGGAACCGGGAGGTCGCAAACATGATCTGGTTCGATATGCTGAATAATCGCGCCATAGGTTCCCGAAACGACTATAGGCACGCCAAATCGACTCGATAAATACGCGTAGAGGTAGCCAGGTTTAATATGATCCTCATTTGGAACAACACGCAGTACATGCTCCGAACAGGCAACGCCATCCATATCAGAGCGAGCAAAAGCCATTCTGCCCACCGTCCCAGAGCGGGTAATGAGTGTCCATCCTTTCGTAATTGAAAACCGAGGATTTGACAGTACTTGCTTCTTAGAAATCAAAGGGAGGGAAGTAAGATCCATCGACAATATGTCGGTGCTGCCCATAAAAGGTATGCCGTGTTCAGGTGAGTCAACCCATATACGGCTTTCTCTTCCTGCATGGTATATGTCAGAGGTTACGCGCTTTAATGGCTCTGTATTATGCTTTCGAAGCAGCTCCTTTGCCTCCAGAGCGCCCGACATATATGGACCACAGTCGAGACGACGCCCGTTATTCTCAAGCCAGGTGCTTGGGACTGTCTTTATTTGGAATTTTCTGCTCATAACGTCACCTCGCCGGTTGCGCGGAATTCCTTGTATTTCTCTGCCACCAGCGGCAGCTCGTCATGAATGCGGCGGTTGCGGCGCGTAGTCCGGCGGATTTCCACTTCACCGCCTTCACGAACCCGCTCGATCACTTCCTCATCGAAAACCAGTTCCTCTCCATCAGGGGCTCGCTGGAACAGGAGATTCCCCCGGGCGTCGACACCGGCCCGATCCACCACAGCCATGAAGACCTTGTATTCGGGATGCTCGGTATTGATCAGCTCCTCCTGACTGCGGCGGCGGAGGATCAATAAACTCGGTAGAGCGGGTGATAGGCCATACTCCTTGACGGTGACCTTGAAGGGTTCAACCGGCAAGTCGACGCTGGCCAATACCTCACAGTGGCGCAGAATCCACCAGCGCACGTATTCATCGCCAGGATTGCCTAGTAAGCCGTCGGGCAGCAGGATTCCGACGCGACCGGTGCCCGGCTTCACCCATTGCAGAGCACGTTCGATAAACAGCACCTCGGGCGGCACGCCACCGGTGCTCAGATTGCCAGTGTTGCGGAATCCGCCTTCTTCGTCGCGCTCCCAGTTGTTGCCCAGGTCATAGCGCTCCAGGATGGAGGTGTCGCTCACCGTGTCTTGTGTCGAGAACCAAGGGTTGAGCAGAACCATATCCATGCTGCCCAACGGCATGGCCGGGCGGGCGGCTTCGATGCCATCCAGATCGCCATCCGGGAAGGTGCGGGCGTCGATGCGGAACACGCGGCCGGGATTGCCGGTGGTGAACAGCAGGTTCATGCGGCTGGCGACGGCCAGGAAGGGATCGATATCGCAGCCGAGAGCATTGCTGGCCGCCCAGGCGGCGGTTTCGTTTTGCGCCTGGCGGATCTGTTCGTTGGTGGCCTCTTCAGGCGTGGTGCCCATGGCGGCCAGTTTCTTCTTGAAGATGTGCGCGGCAGTCATGGCCAGGAAAGTGCCGGTGCCGCTGGAGCAGTCCATGATGCGCTCGCCGGGTTGCGGGTCGAGCATCTCCACCGCCATTTCGGCCACGTTGAGCGGCGTGGGGTAGCGGCCCTCGCGGCCGTCCATCACGCTGCGGGCGACCGCACGGAAGGCCCCGGTGCGGAAACGGGGCTGGGTTTCGCTTAAGTTATAACGGGCCAGCTCCATGACCACGCGGGCGGTCTCGTGGGGTTCCAGCGTCAGATCCCAACCACGGGTCAGCAGGTTCGGTTGCCAGGCCTTGGCGGCGGCAATGGATTCGTTGATGCGCTGGGCAATGGCCTGTTGGCCCGCCTCGGTGAAAGGCTCGTCGCCCCTGATCCAGAATCTGCGCTCGCCGGTGGGCAGGGTCTCGTCGTGGATCTTGGCCAGCATCAGCACGGCCAACTGCTTGAAGGAATCCTTGTGATCGAGCCCAAGGTTTCGGTTCAGATACTGGCGGCAGCGCATCAGAGCGTCTTCCAGGTCTTCCGCCTCGGCGCTGACCTGAATAACACCGCCGGTGCGGTCGAGATCGGTGGTTCGTTCGCCAGGCACCGGCCAGACACCCAGGGGCTTGGCACGGACCTCGAAGCGGGTGCGCTCGACCTGGAACAGGAACTCTTCCTGGCCGTTGGTCCACATGCCCAGCGTCGCGCCGGGGATCAGCTCCAGCAGCTCCTTGAGCTCACGCAGGTCGGCGTCAGCCTCGGAAATGGAACGGAGCTTGTCGCGCTTCTTCTGAGTCTTGCAGACGATGATCCGCTGAAGGTTGTCGTTGTTGTGCTCGGCATCGGGACGGAAAATCGCGATGTCGATGCGCTTGCGCCCCTGGCCGGTGATCTGGGGGTTGTAGTTGATCTCCAGATCGTTCCGGTCAAAACCGTAGCTCTCGATGAGCTGGCGCAACACCTTCTGCACCAGCAGCTTCTTGGCCGAGGCGCTCTCCTTGTTGCCGGTCAGGATATCGATGAAAAAGTTGTCCGGGCCGCTCTCTTCGGCAGCATCCTGCGGGGCTTCAATGATGTCGTCTTGATCGCTCATCCGTTCTGCTCCTTGAGAAATTCGCGGTACTTCTCAGCGATGACCGGCAGATCGTTGTCCTCGATCTTTTCACTGCGGGTCAGGGTCCGTTCCACGAAGCGCCCGCCGATGCGGATGCGCTCGATATGCTGCTTGGGCTCGACGATCTCTTCCCCGTCCGGGGTGCGCTTGTAGAGCTTGTTGCCACGGCGGTCGAAGCCAACCTTGTCGGCCACGGCCATGAAGACCGGATATTCATCGATGCCGCCCAGGGCCTCGGCACGTTTTTCCTCTTCACTCTTGCGGCGCAGGAACAGCAGGCTGGTAAGAATGTTGACGTTGGCCTCGGCGATGAAGGCCTCCACTGGCAGGTCGACGGAGGCGAGTACCTGGGTTTCGCGCATGATCCACCAGCGGATGTATTCCGCCGCCGGGTTGCCGAGAACGCCGTCGGGCAGCACGATGCCCATGCGGCCAGTACCCGGCTTGAGCCATTTGATGCAGCGCTCGATAAAGAGAATCTCCGGCGCAACGCTGCCCTTTAGGGTGCCGGTGTTGCGGAAGCCGCCTTCACCGTCCGACTCCCACGTGTGTGCCAGTTCGTATTGCTCCAGGATGTGTTTGTCGGTGATCGGGATGTCGGAGCCGAACGGAGGATTAGTGGCGATGATGTCCACCGACCCTAGCGGGATTTCCTTTTTTGCGGAGACCAGGTCGGCAAGATGCCCCAGCGGAAACTCCAGAGAGTTGATGTTGTAAATGTGCCCTCTGCCGTCACCTGCGAGCACCATGTTCATCTGGGCTGCACGAATCAAGAACGGGTCGAAGTCTGCTCCGAACACATTGGCTGCGGCATATTCTTTCAGCCGCTCCTGAACGTTCAAGAAGTCTGTCGTACTTTCATTGCCAGCTTGCGCGTCCTGCTCATCGCGGAACTTCTTCAACATGTAGCCCAGAGTGGCAACCAGGAAGCCGCCAGTTCCGCACGCCGGGTCCAGTAATGTTTCGTCCTCTTTCGGGTCGAGCATTTCTATCACCAACTTCACGACCCCTCGGGGAGTGAAGTACTGACCACGATCGCCGCGAAGATTGACACCTACCAACTCTTGATAGGCCACGCCTTTGGCATCGACATCTGTACGAGTGAAATCGTATTTGGCCAATTCCGAAACGATAAAGGCCAAGGCCCGATCAGAGAGTGCGATCTCCTCATTGCCCCGAAAAATGCTCTTGTACTGCGTCTTGACCTCTGCGAAAAGTTCCTCGATACGGGCACGGATAGCCTTCCTACCCTGCGGCTCGAACTGCTCTTTCGGGCCGGCCCAAAACCGGCGTTTCCAAGCTTGGCGCTGTTTTCCGCGAAGATTCTCATCGTGCATTTTGCAGAAGATCAGATAGAGGAACTGCCAGAAAGCGGCATCCTTTGGCATCCCCTCGTTGCCATGGATGTAGTTGTGGCAGCGACGGAACGTGATCTTGAGCATCTCGTTGTCGGCGACGCGGGTATGGGCATCGGAGATGACTTCCTTGGTGCCGACCGACTCTTCGGCCATCGGCCAGTCGCCGATGGGGTTGCACTTGGTCTCGAAGCGCTTTTGCTCCTTCTCGACAAAGAAGAACTCCAAGCCGTTGGTCCACAGGCCATACTGAACCGCGTCGATCTCGCGCATGATTGTCTCGATCTCATCGAGGTCCTTGGCGGCCTGCTCAAAATCGCGGATGCGAACGGCATTCTTGCCAACGTTCGGCTCCTGGCGGCAGAGCACGGCGCGACCCAGATTCTCGATGGTGTGCTCCTTGCCATGGTGGAAGATGGCTACGTCCACCTTCTTACGGCCGCCAATGGAAAAATCCAGCTCCATGTCTTCAGGCGAAAACCCATATTCGTGGATCAAGGCGCGAACGACCCGCTGCCGGACCAGTTCTTTCTTCGTTTCCTTGAGCTGTTTTCCGGAAACGTAGTCGAGTAAGTATCCCGCAGGGATGGTGCTCTCAGCCCGCATACTCTTTTCTTTGCTCATATAAAAATCCGTTCCTCGAGGCCAATTTCATTTCTGCTCGTCCTCGCCTAAGTGGTGGGTTGTATTTTTCTGTTGCTCTATCCACGCCTCGACATCCTTTCGAGAGAAACGCCACTGCCCCCGCACTTTGAAGGCTGGTAACTCTCCAGACTGCGCCATGGAGTAAATAGTCTTCTCCCCCACTTTCAGCATTACTGCTATATCTTTAATCGTTAGCATTTCGTCGTTTTGCACTGACGTCTCCTATGGGCTGAGCAGGGCACCGTTTAAAACAATGCCGATACAGCAGAGCTGACGGCAGAAATGCACATAGTACCTTCCTATTCCATATTTTACCAAAGATGTTCAGTGTTGCATAACACTAAACAAGGAGATATGATTCTCTCATGAACTCATTCGGCGACACCATTCGCGACCTCAGAGTGGCACAGAACCTAGGCTTACGTGAAACCGCAGCCCAGATTGGCATTTCGCCTGCATATTTGAGTCGAATCGAGCGAGGCAAAGAGAAGCCGCCTCGGCCCGAAGTAATTAAGGCGCTCGCCAAGATACTTGCGGCGGACCCTGATGTACTTTTCCGCCTGTCATCCTCAACAGACCCGGATTTGGTCGAGTTCTTACATGATCAGCCCGAGGTGATGGAGCTGCTACGTTATCTCCAAGATTCCGCGTTCACTGCAGATGAAATTCATCGACTACTAGGAGCGGCTCAGAAACTCAGAAAAACAGCGAAATAACCATCTCGCAGAAACTACCCCCAAGGTTTATCTAGGGGGCTCGTCGAAATACCGGGACATCCCGGCTAATACACATACTCCTCCAACCTAGATTTTTTCAGACATATATCACTTTGATGAAAGCAGGCAGCGATTGCTGCCTGCCTATTCCGTCTTCCTCTTCGTCAAGGAGTTCCAATGTCTGAATCCTTCGCTACCCCGCCTCCGGGTGAGCAGCATGCTCCGCATACCTCTCGAGGCATCATCTTCTGCCCGTGCTGCGGCTCTCCCAAAACCCTGACCAAGAATCGCGCCAAGAAGCTCGGTGGCGCCTTCGGTACGTGCTTAGGTATTGCCAATTCGTTCTCTGGCGCTGCCAAGGGCGCCGCTGCCGGTGCTGCCATCGGTCTGCGAACAACTGCCCAAACTTCCTCTCTGAACAGCATCACCGCAGCCGTGCTTGGTGCCCTTGCCGGTGGCGCGATAGGTTGCGCCAGCGGTGCTGCCTTAGGCCAGGTCATCGATGACACGGTATTGAACAACTATCTGTGTCTGCACTGCGGCCATTCCTTTCCTACTCCATAACCATTCTTCTGGAGAACCATCATGGCTCATCTGATTGAACAAATGGCCTATGTTGGCCAAACGCCCTGGCATGGCTTGGGTAATCAACTCTCTGCCAACCAACCCCTTGAAGTCTGGCAAAAACAAGCGGGGATGGATTGGGACATCAAGGAAGCGTCTGTGCAGTTCACCGATGTAGTGGACGACACGCAAAGCCGCCTCATCACCTTCCCGCAAAGCAAGGTCCTGTACCGTTCCGACACGCAAGCTCCTCTGTCTGTCGTCAGTCAGCGCTATCAGGTGGTGCAGCCCCGCGAGATTCTGGAGTTCTATCGTGACCTGACGGAAGTGTCCGGCTTTCAACTGGAAACAGCCGGTGTCCTGAAGGGCGGCAAGAAGGTCTGGGCATTGGCACGTACAGGCCATTCGGCCACGATTCAGGCGAACGATGTCACCAACGCCTATGTGCTGCTGGCTACGGCTTGTGATGGCACCTTGGCGACCACTGCTCAGTTCACAGCGGTTCGAGTCGTCTGTAATAACACGCTGGCTGTAGCCATCGATGACAGTCGTGGGGCTGTGAAAGTGCCGCACAGCACCACCTTCGATGCAGAGGCCGTCAAGCGTCAATTGGGCATTTCCGTATCCAGTTGGGACACTTTCATGTACCGCATGAAAATGCTCAGCGAGCGCCCGGTCAAGCACTCGGAAGCGGAAGCGTTCTTTCGGCAGCTGTTCACCGAACCCCGACAAGACGTTTCCACACAGCCCAATGAACGGGCCATGTCCAAAGCACTGGACATCTACAACGGTCGGGGCCGTGGTGCAGAACTGGGCTCATCGAAGGGAACCGCCCTTGGATTACTCAATTCGGTGACCGAATTCGTTGACCACGAACGGCGTGCCCGTAACACCGACTACCGACTGGATTCCGCATGGTTCGGCCAGGGCGCAGCTCTGAAGCAGAAGGCGCTGGATCGCACCTTGGCGATGCTGACATGAAACATCCTCTTTCCACCACCACGGCATAAGGCCCGGCGACTTGATTGCGCCGGGCCTTATGCCTTTTATGGAGTTCGATTATGAATTCTGCTGTCCAAGTTCAACCAAAGAACCTCCGTCCGGCCTTGCGCTTGGTCAAGACCAATACGCTGTCTCGCGACGAGTGGCTGGAAGTCCGTAAACATGGCATTGGCAGCTCCGACGCGGCCGCTGCCGTGGGCTTGAACCCCTACAAAAGCCAGTTGGAACTCTGGATGGAGAAGACCGGTCGGGATACAGACCTACCCAAGCCAGATCCCCACGATACGACGGCACCGGTCTACTGGGGCTCCTTGTTGGAACCCATCGTGGCTGCATCCTACACGCAGCAAACGGGTCGCAAGGTGCGCAAGGTCAATGCGGTGCTACAGCACCCTGATAGACCTTGGATGCTCGCCAATATCGACCGGGAAGTGATCGGTGCCAGTGACGTACAGATTCTGGAGTGTAAGACAGCCGGGGAGTTCGGGGCTCGCCATTGGCGTGACGGCGTTCCCGAGTACGTTCAGCTGCAAGTCCAGCACCAACTGGCCGTGACCGGCAAACAAGCGGCAGACGTTGCTGTTCTGCTATGTGGTCAGCAGCTCAAAGTGCATCGCATCGAGCGGGATGATGAATTGATCGCCAAGCTGATGCTGCTACAGGAACGGTTCTGGCATTACGTCACAACGGACACCCCGCCACCTGTGGATGGTTCCGATTCTTCATCCACCGCTTTGCAATATCTGTATCCCCGCGACAGTGGCCAAGCACTGGATTTCATTCAGGACAGCCAGATGTCGGCGCTGTTCACCGACCTGCAGGACGTTCGTTGCCAAGCGGATAAGTACAAGCAACTGGAAGAGCAATACAAGCAGCAAATCCAGCAAGCCATGGGCGATGCCAGCACAGCGGTATTCGAAACGGGCTCAGTCAGCTGGAAGCGCAGCAAGGACAGCACGGTGTTGGATACCAAACGCCTGCTATCCGATCACCCGGAGCTCTTAGCGCAATACAGCATGACGCGTTCAGGAAGCCGCCGCTTTCTGGTTCAGACATGATGCACTGGCTCAAAGCAACTCGCCCACCCCTCCCATCTCATCAACTCCATCAGGCCGTCCTTCGGGGCGGCCTTTTTTTGTCGTGAAGGACACACCATGCGATACCACAAACTGAAAGCGTGCCCACAGCCGGGCACCTACCTCATGGAGTCGGCCCTTGTCACTGAGGACGATATCTTGACGATGGCTAAACAATTGTCTCGCAAACGATTAAGCAAAGGCCGCTCATTGACGGCGCCACACATCGTCAAAGACCACATGCGTGAGCTCATGCACGACTATGAACATGAAGTCTTCGCCGTACTTCTGCTGGATTCCCGGTTCCGAATCATCGGGTTTCATGAACTGTTCCGAGGCACCCTCAGTACAGCCAGCGTCTACCCACGCGAAGTCGTCAAACTTGCGCTGGAGCACAACGCCGCTGCGCTCATCATGGCGCATAACCATCCGTCAGGCGATCCCACGCCAAGCATTGCAGACATCAGCCTCACCAAGGCCCTGAGAGACGCCTTGGCCCTGGTAGATGTGAAGGTGCTGGATCACATCGTCGTGGCGACGGAAGGCTGCACCTCACTTGCCGAACAGGGGGTCGTATAGCTGCCGCACTTCTCAACTTTCTTTGCCTACCCACTTTCACATGCCCGTTGATGACCAGCGGGCATTCTTTTTTGGAGATCACCATGATCAAAGGACTATCCATCACGCCACCCGTACTGGGGCGCATCTCCATCGGTCGCGTCGTTGAACGTAACGGCAAGCGTTTACCTGAAAAGGACGACCAATTCACCATCACCAGCCAAGTTCAAACGAAAGACGGCTGGCTGTTACACCCGTTCGACGAAACCCTACGCAAGAACAGCCCCAACGGGAAGCTGCGCTCCATTCCGGTGACGCTGCTTTTCAATGACCCGGACTTGAACCTGCGGGCAGAGTATTCACTGTTTGATCGCAGTAATGGACGCCCGATGTGCGTCGGGAACGGCGAAACATGCCGACGAGTGACCACGACAGGCATTCAAACCCTGCCATGCCCATGCCCAGGCACAGATGGCTGCGAAATGGCAAGGGGAGGCGCTTGTAAGCCCTATGGTCGCCTGAATGTGAAACTGGGTGACGATGATGAACTGGGAACCTTCATCTTCCGCACCACCGGCTACAACAGCATCCGCACCCTGGCAGCTCGCCTGCATTACTTCAAGGCCATTTCCGGCGACCTGCTCGCCTGCATGCCCTTGGAACTACGTTTACGTGGGAAAAGCACGGCGCAGTCACGAGGTACGCCTATCTACTACGTCGATCTGACCATCCGGGAAGGCATGGCGCTGGACGAGGCACTGACACAAGCCCAACAGACCCATGCCCGGCGGCAAGCCCTTGCCTACAACCAGCAGGCGCTCGATGCGGTGGCTCGAGCTGGCTTTAGTAATGGCGCTTTTGAGGATGATCCTGACGAAGCGTTGGATGTGATGGAGGAGTTCTACCCAGACCGACCGGCAGAAACCGCCAAGCCATCGCAAAAGCAGTCTTTGAACGCGAAACTGGAGAGGATTGCTGCGGATACAAAAGCGGCATCAGTCTAACGTTTCGATAGCGCCAGCAATTCAAACGCCCTGACGATAAAGGAAAATCACAATGATGAAGAACCTGCTTGCCACCGTGGGCTTCGCCGTAGTGGCGCATTACAGCTATCAGCATTACCTACAATATCAAAGACTCAAGGCGGAAAACGCATGTCTCCGAAAACGCTGGAAGGAATGTGTGGATAAGGCCGTTTCCTAAGGCAAGGGGGAAGTACAGCCGCACACGACCATGTCGCCTCATGCTGCCCGTGATTCCTGGATACGCTCCTGTATCCAGGTCTCCAGCTCGCTTTTCAACCAGCGAGAACTACGCCCGAATTTCACCGGCTTGGGGAACTTTCCGTCTTGAATCAGCTTGTAGAACCATTTGTCGGTTAATCCCGTGTATTCCGTCATGAACGCCATATCCACGAACTGATCCTGGATCAAAGGAAAAGAGTCGTCATTTGGGCAAATTGCAGAACGTACATTTGTTGAGACGGCGTTGGTCATGTTGCTCTCCTGTCTTGGTAAAAGGCAGAAGTCGATGTCGATCGAGGTCAACCGACATCTCTTCTACAACATGGCCTGTTGCGATAAAAAACTACTACTCAGCGACTACACCCAAAGGAACGCAGACCATCCCCATAGTGCTTGGTGGCTTCCTTGGCCAGGTAGTCAGCCTTTCCCATAACTAACTGCCACTGCTGCGTAAAATCGGGATGATTACTGTCCATGTGCATCACTCCGCCTCTGGGAAAATGCACCAACTGCCGATACTCGGGGTACGGCAAACCCAGGGCGCTGCACCAAGCCTGCTGAACCAACGAGGCAAGCGTGCCACTCACTTGTCGAAAATCGCCAAGTGATAGGTAAATATCTTTGTTCAGCATCAAAAGGACATGGAAGTGCAGCTTCCCGCTAATGGGTCCAAGTTCTCGAACCCATACGTAGCTCACCTTACAGGCTAATTTTTTTTGCCATGAAAGTTCCTTTTTCCGTAGATCAACTGCCACCTTCGCTTTTAATGACTCGAAAAATCTCGTGATCAGTGCGGAAGGGAATGTAGACCAGTAGGCATTAGGAATTCTCAAGTCCACCCGGATAGCTGTCGTACGAGGATGGCGTATGAGCGCCTTGTCCACTGTCTCGACGATCCGTGCTTGGTAGTAGGGGTTGTATGTAAAGGGTGTGTTCATCACATTCTCCGTATGGTTGGTTTCATACAGAGGGAGGTGATGTATATATTTTTACTGACTCAGCTTCACACAGAGGCTTGCTGCCTCTGTTGCCCACAGACTGGTACGTCTTTTTCTTCTTCTATTACTAAACCGACATAGACCGAGTTCGGAAAAGCCAAGAAACATTGTCAACGGCCAGTCTTGAAAGACGGGAACAGTGGGTACTGTGTGATCACGCCAACTCCGAGATTAGTTGTTCAACGCGATCGGTCATGTTGGCGTAAGCGTTGCATTTACCGTGGTATGTTTACGAACCGTGCAAACAAACCGCCTCCAGATACTGCTGCTCGGAACACTCCCGCATCACTTACATAACACCTCAAATACTGAAAATACGCACGGCTTCTCGACGCGGACGAGACGCATAGCTAACCCATAAGCCACGTAGTCGCGCCACAACAAGTTGATATTGCGCCACAGATCGACATACGTTAGACACATCCAGCCACGTAGTGGCCTACTCGAAGCGAGACTTTGGAGCTCATTCAGACATGACCGTTCATAACTATCTTCATCACCCACAGAAGAACCCGGAAGACTTGATACGTGAAGTAAACGATCTCCGAACGCTAAGGTTTTTCGCCCATGCACTTAATTACGCAACCAATGGTTCAGCAATAAGCTCCCTAGCCACCGACGAAAAAGCGACGCTGAAGTCCGCTCTTATCGAGTATCTCGTCAGGAGTTATCCCGACGTCGCTATCCGATGGGACGCAGTCAATAGGCTTATCTCAGATGGCGGGATAAACATCCTTCCTAAGGAGTATTTTGATTGGTTAAGCGAGAACCAAGACGCGTGCTCCGCGATTTGGGGTTATTTGTTTACCACCACCAATTACTTTCTCTTCGGACAAGAAACCCAGGATCCTTTGATCGACGGTCACCCTGAAAAGATCCTCTATCATCAGCTTTCGCTTAATCCAAAGCCTTCATCCCACGCGGAGCGCTTTAACAGCATAAAACGGTACTTTGATCTCTGGATCATCGGACCAAATTCGACTTACAGTAAATCGTTCTTTATGGACAACATCAAAAATCGTTGGGTGTCCATGCTGAGCGAAGTAAAAACATTAAATTGGCTGATTAAACCCGAACGGGAGCAATGCGAATGGGTGTGGAACTATCTGCATGATTACCACCGTAAAGAACAATCGGAAGCCCGACCTGGTATCTTTGTACTGCTGTCTTTCCACCCTATAAACGATCCCGAAAAATTCCTAGCAATCTACGGCGTATTACGGAGCTGGGGTGCCCACAAGGCAGAAAAAACCCTCCTTCTGAAAAACATGGGTAGGGCATGGCGCGAACGTCAGAGGCGTCGAGATCAAAAAGAGAAGAAGGCCATCAACAGTTATGTTGATGTTAAGGTGAAAGATAGATTGGCCGTCTTGGCCCGTTACAATCGCTGTCAGATCAGCGAGGTGTTATCAGATTTGATCAACAAAGAGTACCGACGACTAGAGTCCGAGATCCGCGAGCAATTTGACTAGATGACGCTGACATTCAACCGTGTTGGTATATTTGTTGGCATAAACAATAAAAGAATAAATATTTCTCTTTATTTTCAATACGTTGAAAAATTATTCGATTCCGGCCCCGGCACCATCACCGGATCCAAAATAGACGGCTATTTTTGGCTCTACCCCATTAACGGGGATGGGCACCCATCTAGTCTAGGCACCCCAATGGCCCCACCTACTGGCGACTGACCTATTACTTTAGCGGCAAACAAAAGCCCCGGCACTTGGCATGTAGGGATAGTCGGCAGGCTCAGGTACAGCCTTGAGACCGCCGCATCCCTATCGCCCGGTCATTTCCTCCGAATCATGGAATAAACTGGCCCGGTTATCCGTATACCCATTGCAGCACCTTCAAACCCATACGGAGAAATCAACATGAAAGCCAGTTCACTGATTGCTGGGCTCATTGTCGCCACGCTTGTCGGCCCTGTCTGGGCGGCCGGCGCGCCAACCAAGGCAGTTGATGGTGTCCTGACCGGCACCAATGGCATGACCCTTTATACCTTCGACAAGGATGTCGCCGGCAGCGGCAAGAGTACCTGCAACGGCCCCTGCGCCAGCAACTGGCCGCCATTGGCGGCGGACGCCGGCGCCACCCCTGAAGGGGATTACAGCATCATTACCCGGGACGATGGCGCCAAGCAATGGGCTTACAAAGGCAAGCCCCTCTACTTCTGGACCAAAGACCAGAAGCCCGGCGACAAAAGCGGCGAAGGCTTCAATGGCGCCTGGCACAGCGCCAAACCTTGATGTCCCGTGAGTAGCCGCAACGCCATCATTGCTGAAATCCCCCGTTTGCGCCGGTATGCCCGGGCGCTGACGGGGGACATGCATCTGGCCGACGACCTGGTGCAAGCGACCCTGGAACGGGCCATGGAGAAGTGGCGCCTTTGGCGACGGGACCGCGATTTGCGCCCGTGGCTGCTTTCAATCATGCATAACCTGCATGTTGACCAGTTGCGGCACGGAAAACACATCGACTACTGCGCCGAGGACGACCTTCCGGATATCCCCTGCCGCCCAGAACAACTGGACAGCCTGGAGATCCGGGATCTCGATCGTGCCCTGGCGCTTTTGCCGTTGGAACAACGGGAAGTAATCTTGCTGGTTGGGCTCGAAGAACTGTCCTATAAGGAAGTCGCCGACACATTGGGAATCCCGCTGGGATCAGTCATGTCGCGGCTGTCGCGTGCTCGGACGCGACTCAAAGCCATATTGTCGGGTGAAACCAGCCCTCATCATTTACATGTGGTCAGCTCATGAGCACGCCTATCTCAGAAGACGATCTGCACGCCTATGCCGACAATCGGCTCGATGGTTCTCGGCTGACTCAGCTCGAGGCCTGGCTTGCTTCGCACCCGGAAGAGCGGGACAAGATCGAGGCATGGCGCGCTCAGTCGGAAAGATTTCACCGTGCTTACGATGCCGCTCTGGACCTTCCTGTTCCGCCCCACCTTTTACCTGCTGCCAATTCATCACGCTGGATCGAGCTGCGGCGCCTGGCTGCCGTTGCCTGGCTGGTCGCGGGCGGTCTGGGCGGCTACCTGCTTCGGGGCGAGGTTTCACCACCGCCCACTGTGCTGGCGCAGGAATCTCTGCCCCGCATGGCTGCGATTGCCCATGCCGTCTATACCCCCGAGCTGCGCCATCCGGTTGAGGTCGGCGCAGATCAAGAGGCTCATTTGGTTGCATGGCTTTCAAAAAGACTCGGTGCACCATTAACCCCGCCGAGCCTTACAGGGGCTGGATATAAACTGGTCGGAGGCCGGCTGTTGCCCGGCGAAATCGGGGAGGTCGCCCAGTTCATGTACGAGGATGCCAGGCATCAGCGCCTGACCTTGTATGTCCAGCCAAGGGCCTCCATTGCCCAAGACACGGCGTTCCGCTATGCACGTGAGGAAAACATCGATGTTTTCTATTGGGTCGACGGCCATTTTGGTTATGCGCTTTCAGGTAATACCGGCCGCGACGACATGTTGCGGCTGTCCACGTTGATTTATCGACAGCTCGATCGTCAATGAGGTCAGCTGCCGAGTAACGTAGCCGGTGAATCGGGAGATAGGGAGGCCCTCGAAGCTCGATATCGCCCCAATACATAATCCAAAAAATGCCCATTTACTGATACGATCCGCCAGGAGTCATATCCGTTTATCCGCTGTACCTATCAACCGGCAAGGATAGTGATGACTAAGGCAGCTTTGCCCCGCTGGGGTGCCATGCTGGCATTTTGGCCACGCATGCGTTCGGCATCAGCAACGCGTCCCCGAAAGGGCATTTCAGTCCAGCTGTTCATTGCCTTGGCCATCATCTGCAGCACTGCGCTGCTGGGCAGTGTGCTGGCGTGGCAAAACTATCACAGCGTTCGATCCATCATGGTGTCCGCTGCGGGCGATTCAGCACTGCAATTAAGCCGGGCCCTGCGCGAGCGCGCGCGGCTGTTGATCGAACCGCCCCGCAACGTACTGCATCTATTGGCCTATAGCCCGCTTGCGCACGACACCACTTTGCAGCAGCGCCTGGACCACTTGCCTCTGCTTGTGGAAAGCCTGAATGCCAATGACATGCTCAGCGCCATTTACGTCGGCTACCCCAACGGCGAGTTCATGTTATTGCGTGAACTGAACAGCCCGCAGATCAAGGAACGGTTTGCCGCGCCATCGGGCAGCGAGTTTCTGGTTCAGACAATCAGTGTGAACCCCGACGGCGCCATGGTAGGCGAATGGCGATTCTACGATCAACAACTCGGGCTGCTCCAGGCGAGCGTCAGGCCTGATTACCAATTCGATCCGCGCAGCCGGCCCTGGTTCACGCAGGCTGCCACGCACTCTGATTCCGTCATCATCAAGCCCTACCGCTTCTTCACGACGGGTCAGGCGGGCATCACCCTGGCGCAGCGCGCCGAGCCCAATGGCGCCATCATTGGCATGGACGTCGCCATCGATGACCTGAACAGCGAGCTGACCAGCCTGCAGATTACCCCCAGCGCCAAGGTGGCCGTGATCAGCGGCGACGGCACGGTCGTCGCTTACCCGGACCTGCATCGTTTACTGAACGATTCAGACATCACGTCCCTGCCCCATATCGACGAGCTGGGCGTCTCGAGTCTGTCGGACGTATATAAGAACCAGCCTCAAGATGGCAAGCCGCGCCTGTATCACGTCAACGGACAAGACTGGTATGGCATGCGCACGCCCCTGTTGTCTTTTGCCGATGTCGATAGCCATGTTCTATTTGCCCTGCCGGCAAATGAATTGTTGCACGACGCGCGCCAGGCGCTCATGCGAGAAATCATCTGGGTCACTGGACTGACCTTGCTGCTGGTGAGCGCTGGCTGGGTCTTGAGCCGGCGCATAAGCCGTCCTTTGCGGCAACTGACGGAACAGCTGCGCGACCGTTCCGACTTTGACTTCAGCACCAGCATCAGCGTGACGTCTCCCATTACCGAAGTGCGCGAACTGGACGAGGTGCTGGGTCGCATGTCGCGAACCATACAAGATTTTCAAGACATTGCCCTGGCGCTGAACCACGAAACCCAGTTGGACCACATGCTGGACGCCGTGCTGGAAAAATTGGTCGATGTCTTCCACGTTCAGGATGGCGCCGTCTACCTGATCGATGCCGATTCCCGACAGCTCAAGCTGGCGACACGGTGCAGCGGCATTGCCTACCCCGATCAGCTTGACCTGCAGCCGGATGTCAGCGACGACCTGGAGTCTGTCGTTGCCGCTGTATTGGAGGAGCAAGCCGGCTACCTGTGCGTGCAACTTGCAGACAGGCATCACGAACGGCTGGGCGTCCTGGTCCTGCGACTGACACCGGACCAGCAGCGCAACGATATGGACCGGCTCCCGTTCAGCCGCTTCGTACACAAGCTGTCTGGCGCCGCCGCGGTTGCGATCGAAACACGCCAACTGATCGAAGCGCAGCAACGTCTGCTGGACGCCATCATCAAACTGCTGGCCAACGCCATCGATGCCAAAAGCCCCTACACAGGCGGCCATTGTGAACGGGTGCCACTGTTGGCAGAGTTGCTGCTGAAAGCTGCCATGGAAGCCAAAGGGGGCCCTTACGCCGACTTTGACATGAGCCAAGAGGAACTGTACGAATTCCGCATTGCCGCCTGGCTGCATGATTGCGGCAAGATATCCAGCCCCGAGTCCGTCATGGACAAAGCCACCAAGCTTGAAATGCAGTACAACCGCATCCACGAAATACGCATGCGCTTTGAAGTCTTGTGGCGCGATGCGGTCATTGAATACTGGAAGGGCATCGCCGACGGTGGCGACCCGCATACATTGCAAGAAGCACTGGCACGAGAACAGGCACAGCTGCATGATGATTTCGCTTTTGTCGCCAACGCCAATATCGGTGGGGAGTTTATGGACAGCGAAGACATCAGGCACTTGGAGCGCATCGGCGCCCGACGCTGGTGGCGCCAGTTCGACAACCGCCTGGGCCTGGCCCGCCACGAAATGGCCCACCTGGCCGATCCCGCCCCGTCTTTGCCGGTGCAGGAGTACCTGCTGGCAGATCGTCCCGACCACATCGTGCCGTGGGGCGAACGCAAGCCGCCCGTAGCCCGGGATGACCCAAACAACATATGGGGCTTTGACATGCGCATTCCGACCAACGCCTACAACTACGGGGAACTGTACAACTTGAGCATACGGCGCGGCACGCTGACCGACGAGGAACGCTTCAAAATCAACGAGCATATCGTGCAGACCATCATCATGCTCAATAGCCTGCCCTTGCCGCGCCACCTGAAGCGGATACCCGAGATTGCAGGGAACCATCACGAAAAAATGGATGGCACCGGCTACCCCCGCCGCCTGAACCAGGACCGCATGAGCATTCCCGAACGGGTCATGATGATTGCCGATATCTTCGAAGCGCTTACTGCCACGGACCGTCCCTACAAGCCGGCAAAGACCTTATCCGAATCCATGGGCATACTGACCAATATGGCCCGCGACGGCCACATCGATCCTGAATTGTTCCGCCTGTTTTTAACCAGCGGCGTCTACCTGGACTACAGCAGGCAATTCTTGGCGCCGGAGCAAATCGACGACATCGATGTGCAGTCATTCCTGGACTTGCTGCACGAGAGCACCCTCGATCTTCGTGCGAAACCGCCCGGCGATGCGCAGCGCTACTTGCCGCAGACGTAATTTGGACCCCCAGTCCACGAGCCGCCGCCCGGATTTTGTGGTCTTGCGGGGTATTCGCATGCCGCATGCACGATCTGCCCTTTCAACTTGTACACGGAAGAACGTGCCTGCCGCGCCTTCAAGCCGGCCGAGCATCCGCCTGTGCCGATTGCGCAGTGGCGGGTGCTCGGGTCGTTCAATGCAAACCACTTGACCTCAATCGGAAAGTCACACGTGTTGCCCAGATAATCAGCGCTGCCGCCCGCTTGCCTGTCTCGGGTCACACAGTGCGCGGCCTGCCTGGCCGATTGCGCCCCCGATCCGGCAGCCCTCCCTCTTGCTGAGGCACCGGCAGGCGCTGGGCCAGTTGCGCTGCTACCAGTTGGCGCCCCGGCGGCAGCCTGCAGCGCAGCCGCGTTGCGCGCCGTGGCCGACGCCCCTTGGCTGCGCGCACCCACATAGGCCTGTATGCCGCCGCCAAGCGCGTCGAGAAAAGACGTCAAGCCATCACTGTTTCTGCTTTCCTGTCTGGCTTGCTGGTACTTCCTGATTCGTTCCTCTTCGGCAAGGTTACGGGCCTGAGTTTCCTGCGCCTGTTGGCGGCTTTTCTCGATATAGGCCAATTGCCACGTGACGCGACGCCTGAGACTATTGGCTGTCGTATGCCGACCGAAGTACGCATAGCCTTCGGCTGCAAGCGCATTGAGCGCGGCTTCTGCTTCTTGCTTGTCGACGAAATCGTTAGCGGCCTCCACCACCCCCGCCAGTTCTCTGTACTGAGTCTTGCCCATCATCTCTCGTATCTCGGCCAGTCTCTTTTCTACATCCTGTGCGTCCTTCTCAAAGCCCAGGCTGCGCAACTTGTAGGCAATCTTCTGGTCATCAGAAAGTTTTTGTGGCGACTTGATTTCCCACTCCAACTGGGGGGTGTCGGCCGCAGCCAGATACATGCGCCTGGCATAGTCGCGATCGCCCGACTGCGCCAACAGGTCGCCGGCCTGCAGCAGAAGGAAGGAGGAGGCGTCCACTGTGTACGGATGGCTGTGGCGGCCCCATAGGGCATCCAGCGCTGCATAGGCGACATCCTTGTTTGCAGGCAGTGCGAGTTTGGCGATGTCGACATCGACCATATTCAGATAGCGTGGCCTCAGGTCTGTGGGCGCCAGCGGCGCATTCCATTCTGCCTCGGCATAAGGACGCGCCTCCTGCAGCTTGATCAATGCCGCACTCTCATCCCCGGATTCTTTCAAGGCATCGATCAGCCTGTAATACTGCGTCAGTACCGTTTTCGGCGAGGCCGGCGACATAACCTGCCCAGATCCGTCATGTGTACCGGACGCGCTGGGAACCAGGTCGGCGCATCCGGCCAACGCCAGGACGACTGCCAGCCCTGCCAGGCGCGTTATCCAATGGTCGAAATAGTCTCTGTTGTTCATTCTCACGGTATTCGCAATGTGAATTTCAGGCGGTTTGTTCAGCCGCATCCAGGGTCTCTGTCCGAAGAGACATTGACGAACACATATTAGGAATTCGAGCCATGCCTGTATTCCCCAAAATTGGGGAGAAAAGGGGTTCGCTGGGTCTCTTTGATCGCAAGCAAGGGCGGAACTTTTCCGGTGCGGCTCAGTTCGCGTCGCCGTCCACCGTGGAAAGCTCCGTCAGCAATCGTGTCAGATCGGACTGCCTGTTCACATGCGTCTTGTGAAAGATGGATTTGATATGGGACCGTACCGTCGACTCGCCCACTGCCCTGAGTCGCGCGATCTCCTGGGGCGTATAGCCTTGCGCCAGCAACTGCGCCACCTGCGTCTCGATCTGGGTAAGGCCGAAAGCCTGCTGCAGCAGCAGGCGCGCCGGTGGCCTGGATTCGGCCGGCCATATCATCAGCAGCGCGGCATCGCAGCGCCCGGCCAGCCTCTCGTCTTCACCGTCGCCTGCACCCAAGGGAATCGCCACACACGTGGTGTGCGCATGCAAAGCGCCGGACGCCAGACGCACCGACCCCAAGCGTGGGAACTCCCCTCGCCTGCCCACAGCCTGCTGGACGATATGCAACAAGGCCCTTCGATCATTACTGTCACCCCGAATCGATAGCGGGCAACCAGGATCGGACATCCAGGTTTCTGCGGCACGGTTGGCCTGCAGCACACCGCAGGTCTCGTTGACGATCATCACGGGAAAGCTCAGCACATCCAGTGCCGCCCGTTGCCATGCCTGCGCCCGTTTCAGGCTGCGAAACTCATGACGCAAGGCATGACTGCGGCTCAGGGCATCATGCAAAAGCGATAAGTCGGCGGCTTGCTCGGTGCCGAAAGCGGCTTCGCTCGCCAACCTGTGAAACGAAAGATTGCAGTTCTGCGCGCCGAACGCCCCTACGCAGTGCGCCATGATGTGACCTAGGCCATGCGGCTTCAGAAAATCCTGGTAGTAGGGGCTGCGCTTGATGGCGCTATGCCCCAACGCCACCCAATCCAGATACTGCTCACCCTCTTTGAGCGGAGTGCTGAAAAGATTGGTCGGGTTGAGTGCCTGAAATTCATTGACATAGGCATCCATCGCGCTTGGCGGCAATTTGATGGGTTCCAGGACATCGAGTAGTCCGGTCAGTTCATTTTGCGACGTGACGCAAACATAAGAGGCCCCGACCTGCCCGGCAACCCGCAACAAGGCGTCGATCCAGGCCTCGTCACACAGAACACCTGCCAACAAAGCCCTCTCGATCGTCAACAATTGCTGCGGCGTCACAGGCTCATTCCCCCTATTGTTCTTCGAGTGTTATGTTTCTCCGGCGCTTGTATGACTCTATCGCATTATTGGGGAAGCGCATTCATCAGACCTGGTTGAGTGCGCCAGGCCCGCACCCACCTCATTCCTTATAATGTTTCTAAATATTGCACAACAAGGAATGACCGTGCGCGGCAAACCACGATACCGCTCCGTATTACGCTTTCTGTCGATATGCGGCCTGGCCGGCCTGCTTGCGGGCTGTGCCAGCATGTCGCCGGAGGAGTGCCGCACGGCCGACTGGCGCGACCAAGGCATGCGGGACGGGCAGAACGGCCAGCCGCGCGCCTACCTGGAAGAACATCGCGAAGCCTGCGGCAAAGTGGGCATCGTCCCCGATGCCAAGCAGTATGAGGCGGGCCGGGCCATCGGCATCCTGCGTTACTGCACGCCCGAAAATGGGCTGAACGAGGGGCGGCAGGGACGCAGCTATCGCAACGCATGCCCGGCCGCGCTGGAACCCGCTTTCCTTGAGCGCTACAAGGCCGGCTACCGCGTCTATGACGCCCAGCGACGCGTCGAGTCGCTGGCTTCCGAACAGCGAAGCAAGCAGTACCAATTGGAAAGGGCCAAGGACGACAGGACTCGCGATTCGCTGCGACGTCAGTTGCGGGATCTGGACTACAGCCTGCGCAGCGCGCGCGACGTCCTTTATTATGAGGAGCGGCGGCTGCGCTAGGCTGCATCACAGCGCACCTCGCGGGAAGCGCGGCTCGCCGGTTTTGTCCGATGGTGACAAAATGCGAAACAGCTGCGATTTCTTACAAGACCTTGCGGACCTTACCCTGTATACCTCGCGCTGAAAAAAGAATGAAACCCGCCAATCCCCAGACAGACTCGACAAGGCCCACAAGCAGTGCAGCAACGTGCGGTGCAGAGATGGATCGACGCCAATTCATCAAGTACTCGTTCAGTGTCGTGGCTGGGCTCTCTGCGGCCACTTTCTCGGCGGGCAGTCGCGGCAGCAACGCCCTGCTGAGCAGTTATCCGATCGACCGCAGCAAGGTCAGGAAAACAACCGAGCAGATGCTGGCCTTCGACTTGACTGCTCCGCCCATCGCCAAGCCCAAATCGAACAAGGGCCTGCATCCCACCGAGATGAGCCAGGTGCAGGACTTCGACAAGTACGGTTACGGACAGTACCGGCTTGCGGGCGGCCTTCCGGTCGTGCCACGCTATGACCTGCTGGCCAGTGCAGGAAGCTACGCCGCTCCAGCCAAGCGCAAGCGCCTGGCCCACTTCTTTGCCATGACCGATATCCACATCACGGACAAAGAGGCGCCCAACCAACTGATCTATATCCAGCAGGCTGATTCTGACCGCGGGGGGGATATGACCTCAATCTACTCGCCCACGATCATGTACACCACCCAGATGCTCGATGCCACGGTCCAGACCATCAATGTGCTGCATGAGCGAAGCCCATTCGATTTCGGTATCTCTCTGGGCGATGTATGCGACAGCGGCCGTTACAACGAATTGCGTTGGTATATCGATGTGATTGACGGCAAGCCGATCAGGCCGAGTTCGGGAGCACATCTGGGCGCCGATACCGTCGACTTCCAGAAGCCTTTTCAGGCTGCGGGACTCCACAGATCCATCCCGTGGTACCAGGTGCTGGGGAACCACGATCACTTCTACATCGGCTCTGTGCCGGTGGATGCAGACCCGTCACTCAAGATTCGCGAGAGCTACGTCAGCAATCAGGTCTGGGCCGTTGGCGATGTGCTCATTCCCAACGCGGCAAAATCAACTCCCATGGCCTTGCCGCCTGTGGTGTATGACTTGAACACCAGCTTGGCCGGGACCTCGAAAGTGACCCTGAATGACCCGCTCACCGGCGTGGCGGGCAATACGTTCTACATGGGGGTGATCGATGGTGCCAGCCCCTATGGCGCGATCCGCTACGCGGGCAAAAAGGAAAACTTCGCATCACCCCCCAGGGTGGCGGCCGATCCCGACCGGCGCGCTTTGCTGCGCAGCGAATGGATAGGCGAGTTCTTCAACACCACGACACTTCCCAAGGGGCACGGTTTTGACCTCGTACCGGAGGCCTTGCGTCGCAGTCAGGACGGTTTTGCCTGCTACAGCTTCATCCCCAACGCGGGAATCCCGCTCAAGATCATCGTGCTTGACAACACCCAGCTGGAAACGGATGGCTCCCACGACATTCACGGGCACGGCTTCCTGGACGCGGTGCGCTGGAAATGGCTGCAGGATGAGCTTGACGCCGGGCAGGCCAGCAACCAGCTGATGGTGATTGCAGCACACATACCGATTGCCGTGGCCGCCGGTGGCAGCTTGATGGAATGGTGGAACCCCAAAGGGCAGGCGTCGCCCTTGCAGAATGATCCTCATGCAGTCATGGACAACGCGGTCAAGTTGCCTGACCTGATCAAGAAGCTGCAAGACACACCCAACCTGCTGATGTGGATCTCCGGCCACCGGCACTTGAATACGGTCAAGGCGCTGCCCGCTTACAGCGACGAAGCCCGTACCATGCTCGTGCCTGAAAAGAGCTTCTGGCAGGTTGAGACCTCGTCGCTACAGCATTTTCCACAGCAGTTTCGCACCTTCGAGATCTACCTGAACAGCGACTACACGGTGTCTATCGTGGCAGTCAATGTGGACCCGGAAGTGGCCGAAGGCACGCCAGCAGCGACTTCGCGGAAACACGCGGTTGCGGAGCATCAGATCTGTCAGACCAACCTGCGCGCCAACGAGCCGAACCTGCAGCATTTCCCCGGAACCGAGCTCAAGATTGACAGCGTGGACCCTACACGCCCGCAGGACGGCTCCATTGATCCGAGCATCCACTATGGCGAAGTGGAGGGGGTTCCATACTGCGCCTCCTACAACGCTGAACTGTTCAAGCAGCTCACCCCGACGATGATCGAGGTCATGAAGAAAGTCGCCTGAACGACGTGATCTCGGGCGGTCAACTGCCGCTTCCTGCCCAGAGAAGTGCGACTCGCCGCGAACCCAACCCTGCCGGGAGACAGTCATGAAATCACTTGAGTTGGCGGTTCCGCCGCCTGTCGTCATGCTCGTGACCGCCCTGGCCATGTGGCTGCTGTCTGCCCTGTTGCCGGGATTCACGATGCCTGCGCTCAGCCGCGTCGCCGGGACGGCCGTCATTGGCCTGACAGGCCTGGGCATGAGCATGGCAGGCCTCATGGCTTTCAAACGTGCGCGAACCACCCCCGACCCGAGAAGGCCGGGTGCCGCATCGACCTTGGTCACATCCGGCGTCTATCGCCTGACCCGCAACCCGATGTATTTGGGAATCTTGCTGATGCTGATCGCCTGGGGGCTGTTCCTGGGCAATGCCGTGTCGCTGCTGTTTGCTTTCGCCTTTGCGCTTTATATCCATCGCTTTCAGATCCGGCCCGAAGAGCGATTCCTTCAGGACAAATTCGGCGCCGATTTTGCAGCTTACAAGGCGAAGGTTCGGGCGTGGATATAGGCGAGCGCGGCTGCCTTGATGCATGACACATTTCCGAACCGCAGCAGCAGGTTGCTGCCATCTTCGGGAACCAATCACCGACACACGGGTCTGCAATAGTCAGGGCTGGCACAGCCAGCCACTGACTTACTCCGGCACTCCTTGTGTTCACCCTTTCGCTCGAGGTTCATCCATGTCCATTCAGCAGTTATTGCAGCAAGTCCTTCAGTCCGGCCAGAGCCTGGTTCAGGAAGCCACTTCAAGCACAAAGGAGAATACCGGGCTGGCCTCCAAGCTGGGCGGCTTTGGCGGCGGCGCGTTGGCGGGTGGTGCGCTCGGGCTTCTGCTGGGCAACAAGAAATTCCGCAAGATGGGCGGCAAGTTTGCTGCGTACGGCGGCGCTGCGGCCCTGGGCGCCCTGGCCCTGAAAACCTATCAGGACTGGCAGCAAAAGTCGTCCATCCAGGCAGCGCAGCAGGCGCCCAGCACTGCCCCGGGCCAACATGTCGGGGCCACGCCCCCCACGCAGGCCCTTCCCTCCGTGCCTGCCAGCCAACTTGAAGACCATTCGCGCATCATTCTTTCCGCCATGATCGCCGCTGCGAAAGCCGACGGGCATATCGGCGCCGAAGAGCGGCAGTTGCTCGACGCCGAGATCGCCAAGCTCACCAACCACCCCCAAGACCTGGCCTGGTTCGAGGCGCAGATGTCCAAACCTGTCGACCCGGCAGAAGCCGCCGCACTCGCGAACACCCCCGAAGTCGCCGCTGAGGTCTATCTGGCCAGCCTGCTGGTCATCGATGAGCAAAGCTATATGGAAAGGGCCTATCTGGACGAGCTTGCTCGCCGCCTTCCCTTGCCCGCGGGCCTTAAGGACGAACTCGAGGCCAAGGTGCGCAGCCTGGCTTGAGCCAGGTGGCCCTCCGCATGGCTTTGCCCTGGATAACCCTGTCGCATCGGCGCCAACGTGCGAAAATACTCGCTATACTGGAATAATTAATCAGATGACCAATTAATGCAATGACACCCAAGAAGCCGCGGCCCTCTTCCCAACGCACCAAGAAGAAAGGACCAGGCCGCCCCGAAGGGCCCAGCACCCTGCGCGATGACATCATGGATGCGGCGGAATCCCGATTTGCCCAGACCGGCTACGCAGGAACGACACTGCGTGAAATCGCCGAATCGGCGCATGTCACGCAAGCCTTGATCAATTACTATTTTGGTTCCAAATACGGGCTCTTCGAAGAAACCTTCCTTCGTCGCGGGCAGAAAATTTCCACGCAACGCATGGAGCTGCTCGACAGTCTGCTCGCCAAGGGGCGCCCGACGGTGCGCGAGATCGTTCAGGCTTTTTTGTCTCCGACGCTGGCATTGCGCAACACACCGCAAGGGCGGGCCTTCCTGCGCCTGCAGGCGAGATTGCACACCGAGCCGCCCGAGATTTCCTATCGCCTGCGCAGCGGCGCCTACGGCATGTCGACGCAGCGTTACGTCGACGCATTCCGACTGGCCTTGCCCAATTTGAGCGAGCTGGATGCCTATTGGCGCGTGACGCTCATGATCGGCACCTATCTGTATGCCTTCTCCGATACGCACCGCCTGGAAGAGATGACCCCAAAAGGGCTTTACGAACCGGAGGACACCGCGGCCTTGATCGACCAGGTGACCCGGTTCGTGACGGGGGGGTTTGAAGCGCCTTAAAGCGATGAACGCAGCGTAGCCAGGTCGATCACATCGGCGTACTTCTGCTGCATATCGAACAGGCTGGCGTCATGCGGACCGATAGCCCGGTCCCCGACGCAATCCGACAGCACGACCGGACGGAACCCATAACACATGGCGTCCACGACGCTGGCCCGCACGCAGCCGCTCGTCACACACCCCGCGACAAGCAGCGTCTGAACGCCTTTCGACGTCAGCCAAGGCGCCAGCGACGTGCCGAAGAATGCCGACGGCACGGTCTTCCTGACAACCAGCTCGCCTGCTCGCGGCGCCAGGGCCGGCACAATAGCGCTGGCCCGCGAATGCTTTTTGAGCTTGAGCAGGCTGGGGACTTTAGCGCTGAACACGTTGGCATCGCTGTCATCATCGGCAAAGACGATGCGGCTGTGTGCCACCGGCCAGTACCGTTCCCTGGCCAGCGCCAGCAATGCCTCGGTGTTTTTCAGGGCCTCCGGGATATTGCCGCCGCCGAAGGCGGCGGGATCCGCGAACCCGTTGACGAAGTCGATGACCAGCAGCCCCATGGGCGGCTGCAGGCCCAAGGCCGCGCCGAAGCCCTGCCGCTCATAGACGGCGGACTCATTCTGCATAGGTTTCCTCTTGCACGGAATTCATCAAGGACTCGATCACCTGACCCTCGGCCACCACTTGCAGATCATCGACGAAGACATTGCATCGACGCATTGCGATATCGATATGGCAAGCCGTAGTGCGGCTGCCGCCCGCTTCATTGTTGGGCCCCAATGAAAACAGGAAATTGCCGCTGACCGCACGCGCATCCATGCCGATGGAGGCCTCCCTGTCGTACAAGCCAAGGGTCGACCAGTAGGCTCGCTTCTGCAAGCCCCACCCGACGTGAGAGATGGCATAGGCCTCGGGGTCGTTGAAAGACTCGATGTACTCGATCAGCATGTCGGCCTCGACGCCACCTTCTATCTGGGTGACGAAGCCATCTGTCACCGTCAAGATGATGGGCTCGGTGACGTAGTTCTTTTGCGGCAGCAGCACATCGCCTTTGTCGAGCACGATGCGCCCCTGCGCTGCGCCCTCGTTGGGCCACGAGAACACAAAGCCGCTGGGCCAGTGGTCCCAGCGCCCAGGTTGATCGACAAACCCGTACTCGGCGGTGATGGGGTATTCGCCGAGAGGCAGGAGCAATTCGGTGCCGGCCGCCGACGACACCCGCATGGCCTTCCTGTCTTTGAGCAACCGCACACCGGCCTGCACGCGCTGATAGTCCTCCATGGTGGGGACCATGCGGGCCAGGATTTCCGGCGGCTCCACCGCAAGCAGGATTTTCGTGCCGGATTTCAGGATGTCATGCTGCTCGGGGGAAAAGAGCAGCGTCATCAGGTCCAGCACCAGGTCACTGGCCTTGAGGGCGGCGATGGCGGGCTCGTTGCCCGTCAAAGGCGTGGTTCCCAGGTAGGCCAGGGGGTCCCGGCTCAGGGATTTCTCACCATTGACGGGCTGCAAGTCCATGCGGCACACGGTCGCACCCATCAAGGTGGCGGCGGTGATCGCGCAACGCAGTGTTTGTGGATGCGTATGGTCACTGGTCAGGACAGTCACCGATTGCCCGGCTTGCAGCTTGGAAAGTGTCAAGACCTCAGTCCAGGCACGGATCAGGTCGGTATCTCGAATAGCCATGAGAAAGGCTCCTCTAAGTGGTGAGCAATTGCTCAGGTCAAGGCGACACCAAGGAAGTCACCGAAAGCCGCATAGAAGCCCGGCTCGTTGTCCCAAGGAATCATATGGCCGGCATCGGGCACGCGAACACTGACGCAGCCTCGGGCCAGCCGGCTGATTTCAAGCACGTCATCCGGCCGCACGACGTCGCCGCGCTCGGCCGTCATCAGCATGAGCGGCACGGCAATGCCCGGCAAGTTGGCGTGGATGTCGTCAGTCTGGAAGGCCTCGAAACTGGTGACGATGGCGCGTTCATTGCAGGTGTGCAGCCACTCGGCGCGCAACCTTAGCTGCTCTTCCGTCCAGGTGGGGCAAAAGGCCTTCATCTGCTCGGAGGTCATCCCCTTGCGCGCCATCCGGATCGAATCGACATACCAGGGCAACTGCGCGGGATACGGCCGCCGCCCCGGGCCGGAGACGGGCGGGTCGACCGCCACCAGGCGGGTCAAGCCTGGCGGCCGCTTCGAAGCGGCGCGGATGGCGATGCGACCGCCCATCGAGTGGCCGACATAGGCATATCGCGTCAAGTTCAGAGCCTCGGCGAAGGCCCGCAGATCCTGGGCTTGAGCGTCCAGGCTGTAGTCCAGATCATCGGAAGCTTCAGTCAGCCCGCGGCCGCGTATATCCAGGACATACGTGTCAAAGTGGCGGCCGAAGCGCTCGGCCACAAAAGCCCATGTGACCGCCGGGCTGGTAATGCCGGGGACGATGATCACGGCATCACGGCTGGCGCGGTCTCCCGCGACACCGCCGAACCTCAGGTAGTGCTGGCGGATGCCGTTGGCGTGAACCTGCGCCCCGTACATGTAAGTGCTTTCGCGTGCTTCACGAACCACGCGGGCATCGATATTGGCGTTCATGGTTGCGGGCCTCATGCGCTGGCGGCCAACGGTGCTGCGCTGAAGCGCTCGGTGCAGCGGGTGGCGTCGTACTCGTATACCCACTCGGCCTTGATGCCGACCGCGTTGGGGTTCTTGGCCTGCGCCTGCTGAAACGCCAGGTCACGCTTCTTCTGCTCTTCCGGATTGGCCAGGTGATACGTACGCCCACGCTCTCGCGCCTCCAACTGCACGCGCGCCGTCCGGGGCCGGCGCTCGGCTTCATAGGCATCCAGGGCGGCGTCGACGTTGTTGCCGAAGTGATCCAGGGCGGCCGCCAGCACGTAGGCATCCTCGATGGCCATGGCCGCACCCTGGGAAAGGAACGGAAGCATGGGGTGGGCGGCATCACCCAGGAGCGTGACACGGCCTTGCGACCAGCGGTCCATCGGATCGCGATCGAAAAGCCCCCACTTGAAGATCTGCTGTTTGTCAGTACGCTGCAGTAGCTGAATGATGTTCTCGTGCCAGCCTGCGTATGCCGCCACCAGCTCTTCGCGGGTGCTGGGCTCCGTCCAGGACTCGGCCACCCATTCGGCGCTTTCATTGACTGCGACGATATTGACCGCCGCCCCGCCCTTCACATAATAGGTGACGATGTGTGCTTTCGGCCCCATCCAGAACGACGCGTCGGGGCTGACAAAAGGCAAGGGGTGCTGCTCCACCGGCACCAGCGCGCGCCAGCACATGTGTCCTGTGAACTGCGCGTCGGATTTTCCCCATGTGGCGTCCCTCACCACCGAGTGGATGCCATCGGCCCCGACAACCAGGTCAGCCTCGAAGCTCGACCCATCATCGAAATGCGCGACGGCTTTACTGCCCTTCTGGGACACGCCCGTGCAACTTACATTGAAGGTAACCCAATCGCTGGGGATGCCTTCGGAAAGAATGGCATGCAGGTCGGCACGATGCACATGCCAGAAATCCGCACCGAAGAGCCGGGGGCAGATTTCGCGCAAAGGCGTGCGGAACAGTTCGTGGGCGTCCTCCCAATTACGGCCCACCATCGCTTGCGGCAGGAAACCGATGCGTGCAAGGCCTTCGCCGACCCCAAGGGCGTTCAGCACCTTGGCCGCATTGGGCGTCATCTGGACCCCGGCGCCGATTTCGCCGAAGGCATGGGCCCGCTCGAATAGATGCGCCTCGATGCCTCGCCGCTGAAGCGCCCGCGCCAGCGCGACGCCTCCGATGCCTGCGCCAACGATGGCCACTTTCATCGTCTTTGTCATTTTGCTCTCCCAAGTGTTGTTTCGTTTCACGATCGCACAATTAAACGATCAACAAATTAATTACAGGCCTGTGCAGGGGCCTTGCGCGAGCAAGGCCCGTCACGGGTGATCAAGCGCCCAGGTAGGCGCTCAACAATTCAGGGTCGTGCTTGAGGCTTCCCGAGTCACGGTCGGCCACCACGCGGCCGGTTTCAAACACGTAGGCGCGAGAAGCCACATCAAGCGCATTGTGGACGTTCTGCTCCACCAGCAGCACCGTCACGCCATGAGCGTTGATCTCACGGACAAAGGCAAAGACTTCGTCGGCCATCCTCGGGCTCAATCCCAGGCTGGGTTCATCCAGCAACAGCAGCGTGGGCTCGGACATCAGAGCCCGGCCGATCGCCAGCATCTGCTGCTCGCCGCCGCTCAACGTGCCGGCAAGCTGCCGATAGCGTTCTTTCAGGCGCGGGAATCGGTGATACACGACACCCATGCGTTTCTCGATCTCGGCCTTGGACTTGCACAGGTAAGCGCCCATGGCCAGATTCTCATCGACGGTCATGGTTGGCCAAACGTGCCGCTCTTCGGGCGACTGGGCAATGCCCAACGCGACGATGCGATCGGCCGACACCCCCGTTATGGGGGCGTTCTTGAACAGGATTTCCCCGCTCGTGGCCTTGAGCAGGCCGGAGATGGTGCGCAGCGTCGTTGTCTTGCCCGCGCCATTGGCGCCGATCAAGGCCACGACCTCGCCGGGATACACGGAAAGGCTCACCCCGTGCAGCGCGGCGGTCTTGCCGTAGCTCACATGCACGTCACGCAGCTCGAGCAGAGGCGCCCCCTGATGCTCACGGCCCGCTGCCTGCGTCACGGTCTTAGCAGTATCGTTCATGCCTGGGTGCCCCTACCTAGATAAGCTTCAATGACCTGCGCATTTCCCTGTATGTCCGCAGGCGAGCCTTCTGCCAGCTTCTGGCCGAAATGCATGACGACAACGCGGTCGCACACACCCATCACTAGGCTCATGTTGTGTTCGACGATCACAATCGACTGCACCAGCGTGCCCCGCAATGTCTTGAGGATCTCGCCGAATGCGCGCGCCTCCTGGCTGTTCAGGCCGGCCGCCGGCTCATCCAGCATCAGGATCTCTGGCTTGCCTGCCAGGGCCAGCGCCACTTCGAGAAGGCGCAACTCGCCGCAAGACAATGCGGATGCCGGCGTATCGATGCGATTGGACAAGCCCATGACCTGGACGATCCGGTTGGCGCTCTCCCTGACGCTGCGCTCCTTCTCGCGCACCGAGGAATCCGGGAAAAACGTGCGCCAGAGGGGTTGCCGCGCTTCCAGGTAATGCCCTGTCAGTACGTTCTCGAACACGGTCAGGGATTTCAGGATGTTGGTTTTCTGGAAGCTGCGCACGATGCCGAGACGAGCCATCTGGAAGGGCTTCATGCCCGTGACGTCCTTCCCGCCAAAACGCACCTGACCGGCACTGGGCGCATAAAACCCGGTGATGAGATTGAAGCAGGTGGTTTTGCCAGCGCCGTTGGGGCCAATGAGGCCGACGACTTCGCCTGGCCGGACATCGAAGCTGATATCCTTGACGGCGTGAATGCCCCCGAAAGACTTGCTCAACCCCTGCACTTCCAATGAGCGTCCCGAAAGCGATTGCGTAGCGGTATTCATGCTGTCCTCCGGCTCGACGTCGGGTTTGGCGTTGTGGATGTGGGCGCTGCCAACCCGCTTTTTTCGCGTCGCTGTGTCACGAATCCCATGAGGCCGCGCGGCAGGAACAACACGATGGCGATCACCGCGAGGCCGAAGATGGATAGACGCAGCTCTTTGGCCTCGCGCAGGTACTCCTCGAGGAAGGTCACCAACAGGGCGCCGATCAGCGGTCCCACCAACGTGCCTTTGCCGCCGATCAACACCATGATGATCATGCTGGCCATGAAAGCGAAGCGGTATACCTCAGGCCCGACGAAAGAAATGTAGTGCGCATAAAAGCCGCCTGCCATGCCGGAAAGCAGAGCCCCCAGCACCAGGGCCAGCATGGTGTAGGTCAATGGACGGATGCCGATGGACTGGGCCACGTAACGGTTCTCGCGCACGGCCACGGCGGCCCGCCCGGCATTTGAATTGACGAAGCGGTACGACAGGTACAGCGTCAACGCCAGCAGCACCCAGGCAATCCCATAATAGAACTGCTTGGCGGCCAGGTTGCCGGCCTCTTTCAGGAAGGCAGGCTGAGGTACACCCGCAATGCCCATCGGCCCATTGGTCAAGCCGATCCAGTTGTCCGCGATCAGGCGCATGACTTCCGCGAACGACAGCGTGACAATCACGAAGAATGGGCCCTGCAGCCGCAGCGTGAGCCCACCGATGACGACGCCGACCAGTGCCGCCAGCACTCCGGCCGCTGGAATGGTAGCCCACAGCGGCCAGCCAAACTGCGTGGAGAGAATGGCGGCGGTGTAGGCCCCGGTCCCCAGGAAAGCTGTGTGCCCCAGGGAGAACTCGCCCACATACCCCACCACCAGGTTGAGGCTGCTGGCCAGCACGGCAAAAAAGAACACCATGATGGCGATGTGCAGCACATATTGATCCTGCACGACCAGCGGCACCACGGCGGCCAACGCCATCATGCCAAAAAGGATCCGTTTCTCGATATTCATGCGCGCTCCGCTCGTTTGGAAAACAGGCCATAGGGGCGGCACAGCAGCGTCAGTATCACCATGGCAAAGCCGATGATATCGACCCAACCCGTGGCGACATAGCCGCCCCACAACGCCTCAACAACACCCAGCAGCAAACCGCCCGCAATGGCGCCTGCAAAAGAACCCATTCCCCCGAGGATCACCACCACAAAGGCTTTGATGCTGACCAGGCCGCCAATCGCCACCTGCGCGGAATAAATCGACCCAAGCAGCATGCCGGCCAGCGACGCGATCACCGTGCCCATGGCGAACGTGGCGGCATATACGTTGGCGGTACGCACACCCACCAACCGTGCCGCCATCGGGTCCTGGAAGGTGGCCCGCATCGCCCTGCCCAGGCGGGTCTTCTGGATTACCAGCCATGCGGCAACGATCAGCACCGCACTGAGCGCCACGGCGAAGATGCGCAGCTTGGTGACAACAACGGGCCCCAGGATCAGGGGCGCCGCCGACAACGGGGCCTCGACCTTCAGCGGCGCCGTGCCCACGACCAGCAATGCCGTGTTGGCCAGGAAGATGGACAAGCCGATCGTCAGCAAGATGCCAGGCTCTTCCCCTTGGTCCCGGATGCGTTCGATCAGGAAGCGGTCCACCAGCCAGCCGAACGCGCCCATGACCACCGCCACGAGCACAAGCCCAGAAAAGAAGTCGAGCCCCAAGCGTGTCGTTGCCCACCATCCCATGACACCGCCCAGCATGTAGAGCTCGCCATGGGCAAAGTTCACGACACGCATCAACCCCAGAATCAGGGTCAGCCCCAGTGCCGACAGGGCGTAGAACGTCCCGGTGACGAGCCCGTTGGCGAGGTATTGCAGAAACAGTTCCATTGGCGAGTCCTGTCCTCTATGACTTGCGTGAGATCAAGGCTTTTCGGTGCGAGCTTGAGTGATCACATGGGGTTCCTTGTCTTTGATCTGGACAAGCACGACATCGAAGCCATAGCCTTCCCCTTTCTCGGTGAATCGGTATTGGCCGTTCGGAGCGGCGTAATCGGTTTGCCGCAGCGCGTCCCGAATGGCGTCAGGTTCGGTTTTTCCGGCGCGGGCGATCGCGTCCAGCAAGATGTTCATGGCGTTGTAGCCGGCAGCGCCGTACTTGCCCGGCTTTTCCTTGTAGGCGGATGCGTACAGATCGACAAAAGCCTTGTTGCGCTCGCCGGGCAGGCTGGACGCATAGGGGACAGCCGCGTAGATGCCCTCGGAAGCGGGGCCAGTCAGGCCGATGAAGTCGGCGGTAGCCCACGACCCGACGCCAAAGATCTTGGTCTGCAGGCCCAGTTCCTTGAACTGCTTGACCAGGATGGAGCCATCTTGCGTTTCGGCGGCGACGAACACGCCATCGGCCTTGCTGGCACGCAGCTTGGTCAGCAGCGTGTAGAAATCGGTTGCCCCATGATCGAAATACTCTTTCATCACGGTCTGCACGCCCAGCGCCTCAAGATCTTTCGAGAAATCCTCGACGCCGCCTCGGCCCCAATCGTCGTTGACTCCGATATAGGCGACCTTCTTCAACTGAAGTTGCTGCGCCAGGATTTTGCTGAACACCTTGGACATCTGGCGATCGGTTTCCGCCGAACGGAAGAAGTACTGCATCCCCTTTTCGGTGAGATCTGCCTTGGAAGATACGCCGGTCAGGAATGGGATTTTGTATTTTTCGGCAATGGGCATCACGGCCGCCGTCGCCGAGCTGCAGAAGGCACCCGACAGCGCCACCACCTTATCGCGCTGAAGCAGTTTTTCAGCGGCATTGACGGAGTTTGCGGGACGGCACTGCCCATCCTCGACGACGAGCTCGATCTTTCGCCCGAGCACCCCGCCTGCGGCATTGCGTCGCTCCACGGCAAGCTTTGCCCCGTTCAGCGATGCGATCCCGTTGTACGCAACGGACCCGGTCAAAGGTTCAATGACGCCGATCTTGATGCTTTCTTGCGCGAAGGCCATTGACGACAGCGAAGTCAAGCCAGCGATAACCAGTGCGTGCTTCCAGTATTGCATGTGACTCTCCAGTGGGTGGTGGATGCTCGAGCTTCATGCCCCGTGTCGAACCTGAATGCCCAAGATATTAAATTAATCGATTAATTAATTGTGGGAAAGTATAAAGTACGCCTTCGCGTTTCATCTGCTAGGGTTATCACTGAAACGGCCTGCAGCCTCGACCTCCCTTTACAATGACCGCCTTCCCTGGCGACCCGATCATGGCCGGACACCCACGCGCCATCCTTCGTCGCCATCTGATTCTGTTGCTGGAGAATGACCCATGGCACGACGGGCCGCCTTGATCGCAGGGCTGATTTTTGGCGTGGCGGGCACCGCATCCGCCGCGCAGCATCCTTGTGCCGCCGATGCCGGCAAACAGGCAAAGCAGCTGCTTTTATTCCACACTCAAAACGATGACCGGGCGGAGGTCGCCGACGCGGTGAAAGTCTTGCCGGCGCTCAAGAATCCCGCCAATCCGGCGCAACGCTTCGATGTGCTGGAGGTCATGGGCTATGTCTACAAAGGGCAGTATCGAATGCGTATGATCTATGCCCAGACACCTGGAAGCTGCGTGCTGATGGGGCAAGAGATCATGGAACTGGCGTCGCTCTAGCCCTTCGGCGCCGGGCAGAACAGAACCGGGTCGCCCCGCCCTTTCAGTCAATTGTCCCGGCGCTGGCCGGTGTAGGTGTCCGACGGGCAACAGCCGAAATGCTCGCGGTATTGCGCAGCAAATCTCCCCATGTGGATGAACCCGTGATCGAGGGCGGTTTTCGTGACGCTCAGATCACGGTTGTCGCGCTGGGCGGCTTGCAGCTTCTCATGCACGGCCAGGAGCCGGCAACGGCGCGCATACGCGACCGGCGAGGTTTCCCCCTGGCGTTTGAAAATGGCTTCAAGCGTGCGGGCGTGAACGCCGGCGTGCCGGGCAATCTCTTCCGAGGACAGCGCACGGTCCAGGTTGTCGTGCACATAGGCTTTCGCCAACTGGAAGCAGCGCAGGCTGCCGTGATTGCCGTCGGTCTCGGCCTCCGGCTCGCGCAGCAGCGCCGCCAGGGTCGACAGCAGAAACTCCTCGAGCGCGATGTAGGCGGCCGGATTGCGTAGCCATTGGTCGCCGAACCGGTCGAGGTTTGAGACGAGATCCTCGACCGCCTGCCACCAGGCCGCCACATTGCGATCATCGCGCGACCGAAAGAGCGCAAAACGCGGGTTCAGTGCGTCGGCCGACTGGATCGCGCGGCGGCGCAGCGCATCGCTGGGTACTTGCACGAGGATCATGGTGCAGTCGCCGTTCCATTCCATGCGGTTTCTGGCGCGCGGCGGAAGAATGCTCAATGTGGCGGGGTCCGCAACGCGTTGTTCGTTGGCGCAGGCAACCTGCGCCTGACCGACCAAGGGCAACTGGACCATGTAGAAATCGGAACGTTCAGTCGTATCGATCGAGACATCCGCGCCGTAGTGCAGGATGTTGATGGCGATGTCCCGCAAGCGCACCTGGTTGTGCTGAACGTTGAGGCCGCGGCTGCCGCCTTTCAGTTCCAGACGGTGCGGGGAGAAAACCCTGCCCATCCGCTTGCTGGCGTCTACCACGCAGTGCGACCGCAGCATGGGAAAAGCATTGAGCAGTGTCGGGGCACGGTCCATCAAGGTCAAACACACAAAACGGCGATTTCAGAGCTCAAATATTACAAATTGTATCTGATGCCGTCAATACCCATACGACCGGCTCAGGGTTTCTCCTTAGCTGATGCCTCGCAAAGGGGATAGAGGAATTCGGCAATCGGATAGCAGCGACCCACCGCGGCGGGCATGATGGAGAAAACTTCTTTCGATTTTTGTTATCCCTGGGGGAGCCTTCATGCAGTTCTGTTACACGAAAAAAACACGAGGCCTCGGCGCACTCGTACTCGGCGCCGCCGGTTTGATGATGGGCGGAATTTCCGCGCCGGCACTGGCGGAAGGGCAGGCCCAATGGCCGACCAAACCGGTACGGCTGGTCGTGGCCCTGGCACCGGGCGGACTTGCGGACGTGCTGACGCGCGCCGTGTCGATCCCGTTGGCCGAAGCCCTGAAACAACCCGTCGTGGTCGAGAACCGGCCCGGCGCGGGCGGCAACGTGGCCGGTGCGGAAGTGGCCCGGAACGGACGTGATGACCACACCTTCCTGATCGCGCCGACAACGACCGAATCGGTCAACCCGCTCATCTACAAGAACATGGCCTTCAGTTTCGAAAAAGACTTGCAGCCGGTGGCGCTATTGGCCAACAGCAAGCTCTTCCTGCTCACCAAGCCGGGCTTCGAGGCAAAGAACCTGAAAGAATTCATCGCGCACCTGAAAGCGAACCCCAAATCCTTCAGCTTTGGCTCCGCCGGCAACGGCACGACGCCGCACTTGGCCGGCGAGCTGGTCAACGTCGGCGCCGGCGTGGCTGAAACGCATATCCCCTACCGCGGGGCCGCGCCCGCCATCCAGGATGTCATGGCAGGCCAGACCGACTATGCCTTTGGCCCGGTCAGCTTCATGCCCATGGTCAATGCGGGGAAACTGAAGCTGCTGGGTGTCGCCAGCCGCGAACGCTCGGCCAGCTACCCAGATGTGCCGACGTTCACTGAAGTCGGGATCAACAATGTGTTTGCCGATTCGATGTTCGGCATCTATACGTCTTCTTCCACCCCGGCCAATGTCGTTCGTGCCATCAACACCGAAATCAATCGTGTTCTGGCTCGACCGGAAATCGCCAAGCAGTTTGCCGAATACGGCGCCGAGGCCGTGCCCAAGACACCGGAAGACTTCCGGGACATGGTGCGCGCCGAAACGCAGGTCTTCACGCCGGTCGTGAAATCACTGTCGATCAAGGCCGACTGATCGCTCCGCGATACCGTAGCGAGTAAGGCCCAAGGTGCCCCCGGTTTGACGGGGCACCGATCGGCCACCCCGGGCGGCATCACGCCGCCATCGCCTCGCACTCATGCGCGTGGCGGATGACCGAAGCATTACCGCCCCCCTCTTTGGCCAGATACATGAGCTGATCCGCCCAGCGCATCAGATCGGCGACCGAGTCGGCCCCATTGCTGATGACGCCCCCGATGGACGCGCCCAGCCGGCATTGCGCGCCGGCAATGGCGAAGGGCATCGTCACGACACGAATCAACCCGTCGGCGATTTCCTCGACCGAAGACATCGCCGCCGACTCATCCAGGTCGGAAAGCAGGATCACGAACTCATCCCCGCCCAGACGGGCCACCAGATCACTGCTGCGCAACTGATTGCCCAAACGCTGGGCGACGATCTGCAGCACGGAGTCGCCGATCTCGTGGCCAAGTTGATCGTTGATCGGCTTGAATTGATCGAGGTCGAGGAACAGCAAGGCAATCGCCCTTTGCCGCTGCACGGTTTCCAGCGCCTCGCGCAGACGCCCGCTGAAGTAGCGGCGGTTGGGCAAGCCGGTCAGGGGATCGTGATTGGCCGCGTTGGCCAGTTCCGCCTGTTGCTCGTTCAGCTTGGTCAGCAAGCGATTGAAGGCGCCGATCAAGACGCCGATCTCGCCCTTTCCTGCGCCGGGCAAGGGTGACAGCGGGGCTTGCCCCTTGGACATCTGGTCGGCCTTGCTTGTGGCCACCGTCAAGGGGCGCAGCAAGAAGGTGATCCAGATCGCCAGAATGATGACCATCAGGGAAATGGTCACCACCGTGTTCTGGAACAGATAGGCCTTGACCCGGTCGACGGTGCCCAGCGCTTCCGACGTGGCGATCGCGGAAACCAGAAACCAGTCCGTGTTGGGGACGGACACCATGGCCGATATCTCCTCCACCCCCTGCGCATTCCGGGTCACCCCGACGCCCCGGTAGCCCTCCATGGCACGGTCGTGCAGCAGGTTGATGCCTTTGTCCGGCGTGCTCGTCAGCACCTTTCCCGGATTGGACGCGGCCACAAAAAGCCTGTCTTTGGGCGAGATCAGGAGAAAGCCGCTGCCGGTTTGTCCCAAGCGCGCCTGCAGGAGATTGCCGAGAAAACTGGGGCTGTAAAGATAGGTAAAGCCGGTCAGGTGCCCCCAAGGGGCCTGGCCTGAAACGCTCAGCGCAATCGTCATCGGCAGGACAGCGACGCCATCGCCTGCGACTTTGATCGGTGTGCTGATCAGCACGCCGTCTGCGCCATCGCCGGTGGCCGCGATGTGGCGAACGAAGTCGGCCGCTGGACTGGACCACTCGAAACGTGTGGTGTCGAGAATGACCCGGCCCTGGCGATTGGTGAGCAGCAAGCCGCCCGAAAACAGGGCCTCGAAGGGCGAGGAGGTTCCAAACGAGGGATCCATGCCGCCCCCTTCGCCCGTCATCGGCGCCGGAAGCGAATCCGCCAATTGCTGGAGCCGCGATTTGCGCAGGAAGATCTGATGCCCGATGTCGCGGGCGACGTAGTTGGCCAGCGCCGTCTGTTGCTCGGCGACGACCGCCGCAATGTCCTCGCGCAGAAAGGACGACATGATGTAGGACCGGGCCGCCGACCCCACAATGACCAGGAACACGCCGATGAGGATCAGCCGGAATACGAGGCTCTGGGCGACATGGCGAAGCTTCAATTGGTCAAACTCTCTTGGTCTGATCCGGCGATTCGCCCGGCATCGTTGCCTTGGCTATCGATGGCGAAGTGGGTTCCCGCCTTCGCGGGAAAGACGAGCATCCCGCCCGCCACGCGCGCCGGCGTGGCGGGGCTTTGCCTTGCGGCTTAACGCTTGGGCGCCTTGGCGAAGCGCAGATAGGGAAGCTTGATGTCCAGGTCACCGAACTTCTGGCGGGCCTGGTCGTCGTTGAGGCTGAGGGCGACGATGACATCCTCGCCCGGCACCCAGTTGGCCGGCGTGGCGATCGGCACGCCATCCGTAGCCTGGACCGCATCCAGCGCACGGAGGATTTCAGCAAAGTTGCGGCCCACCGACATGGGATAGGACATCGTCAGGCGGATTTTCTTGTCCGGGCCGACGATGAACACCGTGCGAACGGTGGCGCTGTCGGCCGGCGTGCGGCCGTCCGGCAGGTAGGCGTCGGCCGGCAGCATGTTGTAGAGCTTCGAAACCTGCAGCGAGGTGTCGTCGATGATGGGGAAATCGGCCGGTGCGCCGGCCACCGCCTCGATGTCGCGCTTCCATTTGCGGTGATCGTCGGCGCTGTCGACGGACACGCCCATCACCTTGGTGTTGCGCTTGGCGAACTCGGGGGCAAGGCGCGCCACCGCGCCGAATTCCGTCGTGCAAACCGGGGTGAAATCCTTGGGATGCGAGAACAGGATGGCATAGCTGTTGCCGATCCAGTCATGAAAGGTCAACTGGCCCGCCGAGGAATCGGCGGTGAAGTTCGGAGCAACGTCGTTGATTCGAAGAGACATGGGGCATTCTCCTTTGATTGGGGTTGCGAGGCTGGATTAAGCGTCTGTTTTGTTGTGTGTTCTGAAGATCATAGCACTGCGAAGTGACAAAATGATTCCCGCCATACACCCCATGGCCATGGAGCCGGATGGCATAATCGGCGCACATCGGCACGCGCGCTCGAGAAGAGGATGACATGCAGAAGAACCGTCTGGAAGCGTTCAGCGATGGCGTTCTTGCCATCATCATCACCATCATGGTCCTCGAGATGAAGGTGCCCCACGAACCCTCCTTTGCCGCACTGCTGTCCACCTGGCCGGTATTTCTCAGTTATGTGCTGAGCTTTATCTACGTGGGCATTTACTGGAACAACCACCATCACATGATGCATCTGGCCGACCGGGTCAACGGCACCGTGCTGTGGAGCAATCTGCACCTGTTGTTCTGGCTGTCCCTGCTGCCGTTCACCACGGGCTGGATGGGGGAAAACGAATTCGCCCCCATTACCCTGATGCTGTATGGCGTGAACCTGCTGTGCTGCGCGATCGCCTACTTCGTGCTTCAGTCGGCCATCATACGGCTGCAGGGGGCCGGCTCGGTGCTCGCGCATGCCATCGGGACAGACCTCAAGGGCAAGATCTCGCCGGTCCTGTATCTGCTGGGCATCGCCAGCGCCTATGTCTCGCACTGGCTGTCCGGCGCCTTCTATGTCGTCACGGCCCTCATGTGGCTGGCGCCCGACCGGCGGGTGGAGAAAGAGCTGCAGCAGCATCGCTCCGAACGCCACGACTGATCTCCCTGGCTTCCTGAAGGAAGGCTTCGAGCAGATCCTGGGCAGGCAGGGTCAAGGGCGCATCGGCCCGCTGCACGGCGTAGATGGTGGTGACGGGCAGGGGGTCTTCGATGGGCAGGGACACCAGCCCCGCCCTCGCGCCATGACGATCCAGGAAGCTGCGCGGCATGATGGCCACGACGTCCAGGGCCGACATCAGGCCAAGCAGCGTGGAAAACGACTCACACTCGAGTTCGACATGCGGGGGCTTGAGCCCCAGCGCCTCGAAAGGCAAATGTGCGGGATCGCCGGGCCCCTGGGCGCGCCCCATGAGTATCCAGCGCGCCTCGGCCAGGTCGGCCAGGCGCGTGGCGTCCGACAGGGGGTGTCCGCGCCGCGCCGCGATGACCTCCTGGCTGTGGAACAAGACGTGGCGCACGAGATCGGAACCCACGCCGGCGGCAGGTACCGGCCCGAGAACGAAATCCAGTTCGCCGCTGCGCAACTGGCGCAAGGCCTGGGGGTACAGCGCATCGCGCACGCACAGCTTGACCCGCGGCCAGCGGGACCCGAAACGAGCCACGGCCCCGGGGGCGAACAGGGTGGCGACGGCCGGCGAAATGCCCAGCGTGATCTGCCCCGCGGTGTTGCCCATGTGCCAGGCAATGTCTTCACGCGCGCGATCCAGCTCGCGCAAGACGGTGATCGCTCGGGCCGCCAGCAGTTCCCCAGCCGGGGCCAGGCGCACGCCTTTCGCGCTGCGTTGCACCAAGGTGGTTCCGAGCTCTTCCTCGAGTTGCCGCAGCGACTTGCTCAGTGCGGGCTGGGTGACGTTGAGCACTTCGGCCGCGGCGCGCAGGCTGCCTTGCTGGGCCAGGGTCGTCAACAGCTCCAATTGTTGAAGGCGCACGGGTGTCTCCTTTGTAGTGATAACCGATGGTAATAGACATAAAAACAAAACACTACTTGCCCAATGCGGCGCTCCATAGAATGGGCCTCACAAACCATCATAAGCCCCATGACTGACGTATCTGGAGGAGACAATGACCCAGCGTCGCGTGAAGAACATTCTCTTCATCATGTGTGACCAATTGCGCGCGGACCACCTTTCGTGCTTTGGCCACCCCACCCTGAAAACCCCCAACATCGATGCCCTGGCCCGCCGGGGCGTCATCTTCGACCGCGCCTATGTGCAGTCTCCGGTCTGCGGCCCATCGCGGATGAGCTACTACACCGGCCGCTACGTCCTGTCGCATGGCGCGAGCTGGAACTTCGTGCCGCTGAAAGTCGGCGAAATGACGATCGGTGATCACCTTCGCCCGCTCGGGGTGCGCTCTGTGCTGGTCGGCAAGACCCATATGCGCGCCGATCTTTCCGGCATGGCCCGGCTGGGCATCGACCCTACGTCCAAGGTCGGCCGACGCATCGGCGAATGCGGCTTCGACCCTTACGAACGTGACGACGGCATCCACCCCTATTCGGGACACGACCCCGACCCCGCCTACAACCGCTACCTGAGAGAGCACGGTTTCGACGGCGACAATCCCTGGGAGGAGTGGGCCAACTCCACCGAGGACGAGGACGGAACCATCCGTTCGGGCTGGTTCCTCAAGTATTCCAACAAGGCGGCGCGGATACCCGACGAGCACTCGGAAACCCCCTACATCACCCGCCGGGCCATGGACTTCATCGAGGAGGCGGGCGACGAGCCATGGTGCCTGCACCTGTCCTACATCAAGCCTCACTGGCCCTATCTCGCGCCCGAGCCCTATGCCAGCATGTACAAGCCATCCGACGCCCTGCCCATCGTGCGGTCTGAAGAGGAGCGCCAGGATCCGCACCCTGTGTACGACGCGATGATGCAGCACCGGGTCTCTCGCACCTTCTCGCAGGACGGAGTGCGGGACGCCGTCGTGGTGGGCTACATGGCGCTGATCAAACAGATCGACGACCAACTGGGCCGCTTGTTCTCCTTCCTCGAGGAGCGGGGGCTGATGGACTCGACCATGATCGTCTTCACCGCCGACCACGGTGACTATCTGGGTGACCACTGGATGGGTGAGAAAGACCTCTTCCACGAACCGGTGATCCGCGTGCCGCTGATCGTCTACGATCCGGATCCCCGGGCCGACGCCACCCGCAACACGCGCTGCCAGAACCTTGTCGAGGCAGTCGACCTCGCGCCCACCTTCCTGGATGCCTATGGCGGCGCATCGGTCCCCCATGTCATGGACGGGCGTTCGCTGCGGCCCCTGCTCTTCGGCCAACAGCCTACGGACTGGCGCGAGGCCGTGATCTGCGAGTACGACTACGCCTTCCAGGACTCGCGCATCGCGCTGCAGACCAAGCCGCGCCGAGCATGGATGCGCATGATCTTCGACGGACGCTGGAAATACGTGCTGTTCGAAGACTACCGGCCCATGTTGTACGACTTGCGGAACGACCCCAACGAGTTCCACGACCTGGGCGCCTCGCAAGAGCCCGAGCACGTCGCGGCGCGGGCCCGCCTGCACGAAGCCCTGTTCCAATGGGCCCGGCAACCCCGGCAACGCGTCACCGTGGCCGACGAGGCCATCGAGTCGATCGAAGTCCAGCCTCGCATTTCAGAGGGCGGCATCCTGATCGGCTACTGGGACGAAGCCGACCTGGCCAATGCGCGACAGGGCTTCAAACCCCGCTTCGCATCCACCAACCCGCTCGTCAAGTCGACGCTGGATCGACTGACCACGCCGCAAGGAGACACCCATCATGCTTGAAACCCCAGACATCACCCCCTCTCATGTCGGCCTCGATGGCGTGGCCTGGAACGTCATGGGACAGGTCTACGTTCCCAAGCAGGTCAGCGAGGACAGCTTTGCCTGGCACGCGACCTTCCCCATCGAGACCTTCGTGCCGCCGCACACCCATCCCTATCAGGACGAGTATATTTTCGTGCTCGACGGCCGCATCGACCTGCTGCTCGACGGCCAGAAGCGATCGGCCTCGACCGGCGACCTCGTGAGGATGCCGCGCGGCATTCCCCATGCTTTCTACAACAACTCGGGCGAGGCGGTCACCGCGCTGTTCTGGGCCGCACCCGCGGGCAAGCTGCTGGATCTCTACCGGCGCCTGCACAACGTCTCCAGCCCCGCCGAGGCGGTCAAGCTGGCGCGAGAGTACGACGTGATCTTCGGGCCGCCGGTGTCGTCGGCGGCGTAGCCCCTGAAGGCCACAGCCCCCTCGTCAACGACAATCACACAAAATACCCCAGGCAATGACCTGGGGAGCAAACCAGACAAACGGAGGAGTAGGATGGAGATCTCTACCAACATCCCGGCAGGCGCGCGCCTGCGAGACAGCGCCACGGTCTTGCGGCGCAGAGCATGGCTGGTCACCGGCATGCTCATGCTGTTCATGATCCTGAACTTCGCGGACAAGGCGGTATTGGGGCTGGTGGCCAAGCCGGCCATGGCCGAACTGGGTCTCAGCCCCGTCGAGTTCGGCTTCATCGGCAGCAGCTTCTTTTTCCTGTTCAGCCTCAGCGCCATCGTGGTGGGGGCATTCGCCCATCGCATTTCCAGCCGATCGCTCATCCTGATCCTGGCGGTGGTGTGGGCGGTATCGCAGTTCCCCATGCTCGTTGGCGGCGCCACAGTACTGCTCGCCAGCCGCATCCTCCTGGGCGCGGGAGAAGGCCCGGCGCTGCCAGTCGCGCTGCATGCGACGCACAACTGGTTCCCGACCGAAGACCGTGCACTGCCCAGCAGCCTGGTCGCCATCGGGCCGACCATCGGTGCGGCCGTTGCCGCGCCTGTTCTGTCGCTGATCATCGCCTCGCCCGCCATGGGTTGGCGCTGGGCCTTTGGTGTGCTGGGCGTCGCCGGCCTGGCGTGGGGACTGGTCTGGGCCTTCGTCGGCAAGGACGGCCCGCACCGTTCGGGCGCCCCCGCCGGCGAGCACGCCGCGGTGCCGCCATCGGCCACCGAAAAGCTCAAGAAAGTGCGTCTGTACGATGTCTTCACCGGACGAGCCTGGATCGCGGCCACGCTGGCAGGCTTCGGATGCTTCTGGGCGCAGGGCGCCATGACGACCTGGCTGCCTCGCTACATTGACGGCGTGCTGGCCGTGCCCCCGGAAAAGGTCGGCCTGGTCTACGCCCTGCCCTGGACCTTCGGCACGCTGCTCTTGCTGCTGCTGGGTTTCCTGGGTCGCCACCTGATGCGCCGCGGAGCCAGTGCCCGCCTGGCCGTGGGAACCTTGTTCGGCCTTTCACTGGCCGCATCGGGGCTCAGCCTGCTGGCGCTGCCGCATCTTTCCGGAATGCCGGCCATGGTCGCCATGACGATAGGCTGGGGCGCCTTCCTGGTCTTTCCCATGGCGCCTACGGCCATCGCCTATGCGGTCAACCCCCAACAGCGCGCCGTCGTCATGTCCACACTCGTGGGCCTGGCCTCGGTCGGCGGCATTGTTTCCCCCGCCGTGATCGGCTGGTTCGTCGAGCATGCCGGAACAGGCGCCCAGGCCTCGCACGCGGCCCTGGTCGTCGGACTGAACAACGCTTTTGTCCTGACTGGCGCACTGCTGCTGGTCACCGGCATAGGCGCCATCGCACTGCTCAATCCCGAACGGGACTGCGCGCGCCTTCAGCGTTCTTGTGTCGTGCCTGGTTGAAGGCCTGGATCTGCCATTCGACCATGACGCGAAACGGCGCCAGGACCGGCTGGAAATCCCGACCCGGCTCCAGCACGGTCAAGGCCCGGACGATGGCCTCGATGGTCGCCACCGCCGCCGGTTCGCGCGCCCTGCGCACCCGGTATTCCGACGGGTCGCCCAAGGGCAGGCTCACATGAGGCAAGGCGCCCAGCACGGGGTTCGCCCGCACGATCTGGCGGGCCTTGCGCCAGGTGCCGTCCGGCACGATCAACAGCGCCGCCTCGTCTTGCGGTAGCGCAGCCAGGGGCTGCGACAAGGCCGGGTCGGAGGTCGGAAACAGCAGAAAGGCCGACTCCGCCTCGGCAATGAGCCCGGGCAGTTGCGGGAAATGCTCGCCCACCAGCAACTCTGCATTGCGCAGGCCCAGCACCGCCAGACGCCCCGTGTTCAAGGGGTGTTTCTGTTCGTCGGGGTGCTGCAGTATCAGGATGCGCGTGCGGTTGGCCACCTCATGCACGTGCTCGCACACGCAATGCGACGGCGGCCTGCCGCAGCGAACGCAGCGAGGCCGCCGGGCGGCGGGCTCAGGACTCAATGACCGTATCCTTGGTTTCCTTGCCCAGCAGCAGGGCCACCAGGGTGATGACGCCCGCCACGGCCAGGTAGATTCCCACCAGCACCGGGCTGCCCCCCGCCTTGCTCCAGAGCCACACCGCCACAAAGGGGGCGGCGGCCGCGCCGATGATGGACGACACGTTATACGAAATGCCCGACCCGGTGTAGCGCACATGTGTCGGGAACAGCTCGGGCAGCAATGCGCCCATGGGACCGAATGTGGCGCCCATCAGGCTGAAACCGATGATGAGCCACAACATGACACCCGGGAAACCGGCGCCCAGCAGGGGCACCCAGCACAAGCCGAACAGAATGATGCCCAGCGTGACCGCGATCAGCGTCTTGCGGCGTCCGAAACGGTCTGCCCAGGGGCCGGACAGCAGCGTGAAGATCCCGAAAAACACCACGCCCGCGATCAGCATGAGCACGAAGGTGTTGTAGCTGTAGCCCAGGCCCGGCAAATGGCCGGCTCCCGGCTCGACCGGCGCGCGGCCATAGCTGAGCGAAAACGTAGTCATCAGGTAGAACAGGACATACGTGGCCAGCATGTAGAAGGTGCCCAGGATGAGTTCGCGCCAGTACTTGCGGCACACCTCGCCCAGGGGCAGCTTGACCACCTTGCCCGTATCGACCGCCTTGGTGAATGCCGCGCTCTCCACAAGAGTCAGACGTACCCACAAGCCGACGACCACCATGACGGCGGAGAACAGGAAGGCGATGCGCCAGCCCCAATCCAGGAAGGCGGGCGAAGGCTGTGACGGGTCGCTCGACGGCAGGGCCGCCGCCACGATCAGGAACAGGCCATTGGCGATGATGAAGCCGATCGGAGCGCCCAGTTGCGGAAAGGTCCCGTACAGCGCCCGCTTGCCGCTGGGTGCATTCTCGGTGGCGACGAGCGCCGCGCCCGACCATTCCCCACCCAGCGCAAAGCCCTGGGCCAGGCGCAGGATAACAAGCATCAAGGGTGCCCACCACCCGGCCGATGCATAGGTGGGCAGCAGGCCGATCAGCACGGTCGAAATGCCCATGGTGAGCAAGGCCGCGACCAGCGTCTTCTTGCGGCCGACCTTGTCACCCAGGTGGCCGAAGTAGATGGCCCCCAATGGGCGCGCGATCATTGCCGCGCCGAAAACGGCGAAGGACGCCAGCAAGGCGGTCGTTTCATTTCCCGAAGGGAAGAACAGATGGGGAAAGACAAGCACCGCGGCGGTGGCATACACGTAGAAGTCGTAGAACTCGATCGTGGTGCCGACCAGGCTGGCGATGATGACCCGCGAAGGCTTGTTGGCGGGCGCCGGCGACGCGGCGGAAGAATTGGAACTGGCCGCAAGGGCTGCGGCAGACGAGGTTAGGGTATCGGACATGATGGTGGTGAGAAAACATGCCGATACGGCGAACCGGGCAGGTTTGCCGGGAGGGACATCCGAACGACGTCGGTCGTATCGGCGGATGGAATTTAAGGGTTTACCCCTAAATTACAAGGGTAACACAAAACCCCAGCGTCCGGCATTTTCGGGCGCACGTCAGGTTCTATCGGGTTTCCCCCGCATGCGCAGACAAACTGGGCTGAATCCGCCTGCGGCGGCGCACCTTGTATTTTTGCGGGCCATGCCTAATATATCAGCTATCCCCGGGTATTCCCGGGTCGCCCGCGAGATCGATGAGGGACCCGTCTTACGGGCAGCTTCCTGTCATGGCAAGTACTCTCAACGAGGTGAAAAATGGCAAACAATCTGACTCGGCTCAACCCTTTCGGTGGCCTGTCGCGCTTTGATGCATTCCGCGATTTCCAGGATCTGCTCAAGGACTTCCCCCTCAGTGGGGCAATGACGGCGCAAGAACAGGCGCCCCGTCTCAACATCGATGTCTCCGAGAACGAAAAGGGCTATATGGTGAAGGCCGAAGCACCCGGCGCCAAGAAAGAAGATATCAAGGTGACGATCGACGGAAACACCGTGTCCATCCGTGTTGAAACCAAGCGCGAAAGCGAGGAAAAAGAAGGCGAGACCGTTCTGCGCAGCGAACGCTACTACGGCGTGCAATCGCGCACCTTCAGCCTGGCGCACGAGATCGACGACGCAGGCGCATCGGCGCGTTACAGCGACGGCGTGCTCGAACTGACCTTGCCCAAGCGCCCGAGCGGCAACGGCTCCAAGGTACTGGAAATCAGCTGATCCTCCGACCACGCCATGCGGCTCGCTCTTTGGGCCGCATTCCCCCGCTTTTTTGTATCAATATATTTTCAAATCACTTCGAAATATCTCCGATGCGCTACGATTTTGGGCTGAATTTGCAGGCCTTCGGCTCGATACGCATCCATGAACTCCCCCACCCCGCATCTTGAACCTGACCCCAGCTTCTACAAGACCCTGCTCGAATCCACCCAGGCCATTCCGTGGCGGATCGACTGGAACACCCAGCAGTTCAGCTATATCGGCCCGCAAATCGAAACGCTGCTCGGTTGGCCTCCTTCGAGCTGGGTGACCGTCGATGACTGGGCCTCGCGCATCCACCCGGAAGACCGCGACAGGGTCGTCAAGTTTTGCGTGGCGCAATCGCTGGCGGGCACTGATCACGAGGCCGATTACCGGGCGCTCACCAAGGATGGGGGCTACATCTGGATCCGCGACGTGGTGCACGTGGCCCGCGCACAAGGACGGGTGGAGGCCCTGGTCGGGTTCATGTTCGACATCAGCGAGCGAAAAGCCACTGAACAAAAACTGCTGCAGTTGCAAAAAGAGCTGGAGGAGCTTTCCTACAAGGATGGCCTGACCGGCGTCGCCAACAGGCGGAGGTTCGACGCCGCAATCAAGCGCGAATGGGGCCACGCGCGGCGCGGCAATCGCCCTTTGTCGATGATCCTGCTCGATATCGATTACTTCAAGGAATACAATGACTGCTATGGTCACCTTCAGGGGGACGACTGCCTGAAGCAGGTGGCGCAGGCCCTTTGCACCGCCACGCGCACCCGGGATCTGGTCGCGCGCTTCGGCGGCGAGGAATTCGTGGTGCTCCTGCCCGATACCGACAAGGACGCGGCGGCGGAAGTTGCCGCCCGTTGCCATACGCTCATCGATGAAGTAGCCATCGTTCATGAACGCTCGCCCATCAATGCCCGGCTGACCGTCAGCATGGGCGTGGCCACCGTGGTACCGGAAGAAGAAAACTTCCAGCGCTTCATCAACCTGGCGGACAGCCTGCTGTACACGGCCAAGAAACACGGCCGCAACCGCTCCGTGTACGGCTGAACCCATTATTGGCAGTACAAAGAATCTCGACACACCATGACTGATTTCCCTTTTGACGCCGTCCTGTTCGATTGCGACGGCGTGCTGGTCGACTCGGAGCCCATCACCAACCGGGTCCTGGCACAGATGCTGAACGAAATGGGCTGGGCCATCACCGTGCACGAATGCATGGACATCTTCATCGGCAAGGCCGTCAAGGATGAACGCGATCTGATCGAAAAGCGCACCGGCGTTCGCATCGACGATGCCTGGCTGCACGGATTCCGGCTACGGCGCAACGAGGCTCTGGATCGGGATCTCGTCGAAATCGCGGGAGCGTCGCAGACGGTGCGTACCCTGCATACCACCCTGGAAGGTCGCATTGCCGTGGCCTCCGGAGCCGACCTGCGCAAAGTCGAATTGCAACTGGCCAAGGTGGGCATGGTCGACTGCTTTACGGACCGGATCTTCAGCGGCCAGGACCTGCCCCGCAGCAAGCCGTTTCCCGATGTCTATCTGGCGGCTTCCTCAGCGCTGGGCGTCGAACCGGATCGCTGTGCCGTGATCGAGGACACCGCGACCGGAACCCAGGCCGGCGTCGCGGCCGGCGCCACCGTATTCGCCTACAGCCCGCCACATGCCGGCCCCAAAAACCTGGATGCCCTGCATGCCGCCGGCGCTACCCACATCTTTACGGACATGACCGAACTGCCCGCCCTGCTGGCCCAATGGCGGTAATGGCGTCGGCATGAGGTCCGCCCCCCTTTCACGCGGGAGCGGCGGACCGTCGGGTGAATGATGACGAAGGAGGCTTATCGTCTACATCGACACGGATGCGAAGTACCCGCCGTATCCGATCAACCGTATCCACATAGCCTCCCGCCGGAAACCTGAACAACACGTACCCGAGCAAATTCCCATTGTTCCTGAACGGCTGCACCCGCGCGCCCCGCCGATGCGCAAGAAACAAGGCCAGCACGTCGGGCACAGCCGCTTGCAATTCGCTCAGAGAGGAAATGCGTTGCAGCGTGCCGGCAATGGGGCTACCGAAAACATGGACGCCGATGCCAGCGGCGGGAGCGGGCAACACCTGGCCATCGAACGGAGCCGGGAGATCATCGACGGCCCCTCTGATAGTCATCTGTTCCACATCGATGCCCATCGCATGCTCGATAACGGCGGCAATGCCATTCCCGCCATTGCGCGCGCTCATTTCGAGGATGACCACCCGATCGGCCATCACCATCACGTCGAAATTCAAGGGTCCCGTCCGGTAGCCCAGTCGCGCGCAGGCACAAGCAAGCTCTTGCACAACGCGCTGCTGATCCTGCCTGGATATACTTCCGGGCAGGCTATGGCCGGTGACGACAAACCCATCCAGGTGTTTGTGCGTGATTGCAATGAAAGCGATCCGCCCGTTCATCACATACGCATCCCCCCCGACCTCCTCGCCCGCCAGGAACTCTTCGATGCAGACTGTGGAAGACCGTGAATGGTGCTTCGCATACTCGATGGCTTCCGACAGAACATCGGCTTCCGGCTGATCTACCCTTGAAACCCCTCTTGAGCCCGATGCGTCGTCAGGCTTTACGATGACGGGAAACCGGAGCCCCTTGGCCCCCACGACCAAAGCAGCCCCCCTGTCGCCCGCGATGGATGCAGGGTGGCTCAAGCCTTCGGCATGCAGAAACTCGCGGAATTTATTTTTTGACGTCAGGATGCGCGCCGCCTCGAACGACACGCCCGGCAACCCCAGTTCATCGCACACGTAGCCAATCGTCGGCACAGCGATGTCGGAACTGAATGTGCAGATGCCATTCACACCCAGACGGCGTGCTGCGTCGCAAACACCCTCGAGGTCGGTCGTGCTGCAGTTGACGTAATGATGTGAATGCCGATGCCCGACATTATCGGGCGAGTAATCGACCGTCGTGACCTCGTACCCCAGAGCCACGGCCTTTTGGATTCCGGACAATTGGGGAGGGCCTGCGCCCAGGATCATCAGATGCTTTCTCGAATTGCAGTGATTCATGCCTGGCCTCGCAATAGGCGTAACGCCCCCATTAGAAATGGCAACAGATTGCAGCGAGATATGTCTTGAGGCAATCCGCCTAACGGCCTACTGGGAGAGGCATCATTCGCGGAACTGGCCGTCCACATAGAGCCATCGGCCGTTCTCTCGGACGAAACGGCTGACTTCGTGCAGACGCGACGCCTTGCCATGATGGCGGACCCGGGCGACGAACTCGACCGACGCATGATCGGCGTCGTCCTGCTGGTGGCGGCGCAGGTCCAGGCCCAGCCACTGCGTGCCGGGTTCGTTGGGCTCCAGCGCGGGCGGACGCGTGCTCGGATGCCAGGTCTCGAGCAGATAATCGAGTTCGTCCAGAACGAACGCGCTGTAACGCGACCGCATCAACGCGGCCGCGTCAGGCGCCTGCAAGCGCAGAGCCCCATGGTGCCAACGACCGCAGCACGCGGCATAGGCGGCCCCGCTGCCGCAGGGGCAAGCGGGTAACGAAGAAACGCGGCGTGGCTTCATTGGCTGCCCGGCATCATTCCAGGGTAAATCCCGCCTTGATGGTCACCTGCCAGTGGGCCACCTTGCCGTCCACGACATGCCCCCGGGTTTCCACGACCTCGAACCACTGGATGTTGCGCACAGTCTCGTTGGCCTTGGCCAGGGCCGTACCCACCGCATCCTCGATGCTGTCCGGCGACGATCCGGTGAGTTCGAGTAGTTTGTAAACGTGCTTGCTCATGGCGATGCTCCTGGAGAAGGCCTTGGGTTTTCCATGTTAGGGGCTTTGTTTCCGACCGACAAGCGGCCATGCCCTCAAAAAAAATGCACCACCCGGGCAAAGCGGGTGGTGCATGCATGGAACGGACAAGGGATCAGTCGAGCGTGATGCCCAGGTCCTTGATCAGCTTGTGCCAGCGCTCGGTCTCGGTCTTCAGCAAGGCGGCGTACTCTTCAGGCGTATTGCCCACCGGCTGGATGCCGAAATCGACCAGCTTCTGATGAACAGCCGGCTGATTCAAGGCCGCGACCACCTGCTTGTTGAGCGTGTCGATGGTCGCTTTCGGCGTACCGGCGGTCGTCACCATGCCGACCTGCGCCGCAGCGACGATCTTGGGGTAGCCCAGCTCTGCGAAGGTCGGGACGTCAGGCAATTGCGGCAGGCGCGTGGGGTTGGCCACCGCCAGCGGCTTGACCTTGCCCGCCTTGATGAAACCCGCGCCCGCGGCCAGGTCGACCATCATCACCGGCACCTGGCCGCCCGCCACGTCGGTCAGGGACGGCGAAGCGCCGCGATAGGGGATGTGGTTGAGCTTGAGCTGGAGTTCGGCCTTCAGAAGCTCCATGGCCAGATGATGGGGGCTGCCCGCACCGGCGGACGCGTAGTTCATGCCATCGGCATTGCGCGCCCGCTCGATGAAGTCCTTCACGCTGTTCAGGCCCGCGCTCGGGCTGGCCACGAGAATCATGGGGAAGCTGCCCAGCAGCGTGACCGGCGCAAGGTCCTTGCCCGGGTTGTAGCTGAGCTTCTTGTAAAGGGCGGGGTTGAACACCAGCGTGCCATTGTCGGCAGACATGACCGTGTAGCCATCGGCCGCCGCACGCGTGACGTCGTTGGCCGCAATGGATGTATTGCCGCCCGGCTTGTTCTCGATGACGACGGACTGGCCGACCAGGCCCTGCAGGACGTCTCCGATGCTGCGCGCCAGGAAGTCGGAGCCACCGCCCGCCGGATACGGCACGAGCCAGCGTATGGGTTTCTCGGGATAGCCCGCAGCCACCGCCGAGGTGGCCGCCACCAGCGGCAAAGCGAGCAGGGACGTCGCCAGAATGCGTTTGATCGCGCGCATTAGTCTTCTCCAAAAGTGCCGGAATCAATCAAAGCGTAAAATATATACGCGATGCGTAATACCCGAAAATCCAAATAAACCCCTAGAAACGGTTTATTTGCCGGTCCCGGATACAGACCCGGCTACGAACCCGAGATCCGCACTGATGGTTTCACCCGCCTGGCGCAGGGCCCTGGCCACCGGCCCCTCGGGATTCGTGTCGAAGCCGCCGGTCGCCCCCAGCGCGGTGAGCACTGCCGAGACCTTGCCGGAGAAATCAAAAAGCGGTACCGCGATTGCGCTGATACCCTGCAGGTTGGTGTCGCGCACGATGGCCATGCCCGCCTTGCGCACGTCCTGCCGCAGCATGCCGATCGGGTCGGCCGCGTCCAGCACCCGCCTCTGCTGGTCGGTGGTCCGGGCCAGCTCGTCCCGCGCCATCCGCTCGACGCGCGAATCGCTCATGAACGCCAGGAAGGTGCGACCCGTCGCCGACCACAGCAAGGACAGGACCGACCCCACCCTCACGTTCAGGGTGACCGGCAAAGCCGGCTCTTCGAACCGCACGATGGTCGGGCCTTTGTTGCCCATCACGGCCACGAAGCACGTCACCCCGAGCGATTCGCGCAGGCCGATGAGCGCAGGCTCTGCGATCCGGATGGGGTCGACCAGCCGCATGGCGGCCAGGCCGATCTGGATGGCCTCCGCCCCCAGGTAGTACTGCAATGAAAGCGGATCCTGCGCGATCAGCCCTTCTTCCATCAGGCTGATCAGATAGCGATGCACTTTGGCCGGATTCTCGGAAATCTGCTTGGCCAGGGCGGTCAGGCTCGCCCGCCCCCCCAGGCTCGCCAGCCCTTTGAGGACAGAGATTCCCGTCGTCACTGCCTGTACCCGCTGCCGGCGTCCCCGCGTTGCCGCGCCCTTTTCGCTTGTCGTCGTCATGAATGGCAAAAAACTGAAAGATGGGCCACAAGTGTATCCCTTTCCCGGAGCGGATCCTTGCAGTTCCCCGCAGCAGCGGACAGGGCCGCCGAGGCGTGGTTTTCCCTAGTCTGACCGCTTTCTGATGGCAAAAATTACGCATTGCGTGCTAGCATTACGCAAAACAGAATCAGTCCGCAGCCAGAAGACCTCTGACTGCCAGCTTCCACACTCTTCCCGAGGACTCTTTCATGTCGATGTCTGAACACTCCGCACTCTCGGGCTGCCCGGTCATGCATGCGCCCGCCCCCAGCCCAACGCCCGATGCCGGGCGCTGTCCTTTCGACCACAAGGCGGCCGAGTTCGATCCGTTCCAGGACGCCTACATGGAGAACCCGTCCGAATTCGTGCGCTGGGCGCGCGAAGGCAAGCCGGTTTTCTACAGCCCCAAACTCGACTATTGGGTAGTGACGCGCTACCAGGCCATCAAGGACATCTTCCGCGATCCCATCACCTTCAGCCCCTCGAACGTGCTCGAGCCGGTGGGCGAACCCTCCGCGGAGGCCGCCGCCATTCTCAAAAGCTACGACTATGCGATGAACCGCACGCTCGTCAATGAAGACGAGCCCATGCACATGGCCCGCCGGCGCGTGCTGATGGAGCCCTTCACGCCCGAGCACCTTCGCACTCAGGAACCCATGGTGCGCCGCCTCGTGACCGAGGCCATCGACAGCTTCATCGACGACGGCCGCGTCGATCTCATGAAGAAGCTGCTCTGGGACGTTCCCTTTTCGGTGGCGCTGCATTTCCTGGGCATCGAAGATGACTCAGATCGCCAGACCATGCACCAGTTCTCCATCGCCCACACCATCAACGCGTTTGGACGCCCCACGCCCGAACAGCGCAATGAGGTTGCCCACACGGTCGGGCAGTTCTGGAAGTTCTCCGGCGAGGTGCTCGAAAAGATGAAGCGCACCCCGGACGGCCCGGGCTGGATGCGCTACTCGATCCGCAAACAGAAAGAATGCCCCGAGGTCATCACCGACTCCTACCTGCACTCGATGATGATGGCCATCATCGTCGCCGCTCACGAATCGACCTCCTTCGCCACCGCAAACGCCATCAAGCTCCTGCTCGAGCATCCCGACAGCTGGGCCGACATCTGCAAGAACCCGGGGCTGATTTCCCCGGCGGCCGAAGAGTGCCTGCGCCACAGCGGATCCATCGGTTCCTGGCGCCGCCGCACCACGCGCGAGGTGGAAATCGAAGGCGTCAAGATTCCCGCCGGCGCCCGCCTGCTGCTGGTCGTCTCTTCGGGCAACCATGACCCGCGCCACTTTTCCGACCCGGACTTCTTCGACATCCGCCGCGACAACACGGTCGAGCACCTCACCTTCGGCTTCGGCGCGCACCAATGCCTGGGCAAGAACATCGGCCGCATGGAAATGCAGATCATCCTGGGCGAACTCTCGCGGCGCCTGCCCCACATGAAACTGGCCCCGCAGACCTTCGACTACGTCCACAACCTGGCCTTCCGCGGCCCCAAGAGCCTGATCGTCGAATGGGATCCGGCCCAGAACCCCGAGCGCCGCGATGCCGGCGTCCTGCGCGCCACGCAGGAGATCCGCCTGGGCGGCCCGCTGTCCAAGAATATCGTGCGCGAACTCCGGGTGGACGCGGTCCGTGTAGCGGCCCAGGACATCGTCGTGCTGAAACTGGTGTCGCCCACCGGCGCCGCCCTGCCCCGCTGGACGCCGGGCGCCCACCTGGACATCGAATGCGGCGAAACCGGGCTGTCGCGCCAATACTCGCTGTGCGGCGATCTCGATGCCCCCCACGCCTGGGAGGTCGCGATCCTGCGCGACCCGGAAAGCCGTGGGGGATCGGCCTGGATACACGACCACGTCAAGGCCGGCATGACGCTGCGCATCCGCGGCCCGCGCAACCATTTCCGGCTGGACGAGTCCGCACAAGGCAAACTGTTACTGATCGCCGGCGGCATCGGCATCACCCCCATCATGGCCATGGCGCAGCGTGCCCAGGCCCTGGGCAAGGATTACGAAATCCATTTCAGCTGCCGCTCCCGTCAGGCCATGCCTTTCGTGGAAGCATTGCAGACACAGCACGGGACACGGCTGCACGTCCATGTCAGCGACGAGGGCTCGCGAAACGATTTCGGCACGCTGCTGGCCGGGCAGGACGACTCGGTGCACATCTATGCCTGCGGCCCCACGCGCATGCTCGCCGCGCTCGAGGAAGCCGTCGCCCAGCGGGGCCTCCCAGACACCGCGCTTCATGTCGAACACTTCGCCAACACCACGGCCAAGCTCGACCCGGCCAATGAAAAAGCCTTTGAGGTCGAACTCCGGAACTCGGGGTTGACGCTGACGGTGCCCAACGACAGCACCCTGATGGACGTGCTGCGCGCCTCGAACATCGACGTGCAAAGCGATTGCGAGGAAGGCCTGTGCGGCAGCTGCGAGGTGCGCGTGCTGGAAGGTGAAGTCGACCACCGCGACAGCGTGCTCAATACGGCCGAACGGCGCGAGAACTCGCGCCTCATGGCCTGCTGCTCCAGGGCGGTGTCGAAAAAGCTGGTGCTGGACCTTTAAGCCGGCTAAGGCTCAGCCGACATACTTGGCTCGCGGGCGCATGAAAAAGCCCGCGAGCCGTTGTTCCTGGATGTGTGCCACAAGGCCCGCGATCCGCCCCAACAGGAACAGTGCCACCCCGGTGTGCGGCGGCAAGCCGAAAGCCTCCTGCAGCAGCAACAGGCCGGCGGGAAACCCCAGGACCAGCCGTCGATCGCGAGTCACGTCTTCCAGCGTTTCCAGCAAGGCATGCGCCGGGCCCGGCAACACGGGCAAGGCCTTGACCAGATCCAGCAGCAGCAAGGCGCGCGGATCCCCTGCCGGATACAGGGGATGATTGAACCCCACCAATTGGCGGCCTTGCCGCTGGGCTGTCGCGATCTTTTTCTTGAGCTCCGACTGGCTGCGGCTTTCCCTGACAAACGCCTCCAGGCCCCTGCCTGCAATGCCGGTCAAGGGGCCGTCGAATGACACCAGGCCGGTCAACACGCAGGCATTCAGCGGCGCCCCCGCGGAGGCCACCGCCCGTGCCGCGAACGTGGGCAAGGCAAGCTCATGGTCCGCGGCGAGAATCAGCGCGGCATTCACCGCATTGACCGCATCGCCCTGGGCGTCGTGCCTCAGCGCACGCAATAGCAATCGCGCGACGGATTCGCCCGGACCGACATCCACGAACCGGGCATCGCCTCGCAAAATGCCGAAGGCCCCGGCCAGGACCTGGATGATCTGGCTTCCGGCGACGGCGGGCGCCCCGAGCGCGGCTTCGGGGTTCCCCCCCTGGTTCTCGGTCAACATCTGCACGATGGTGGCAAATTTCCCGTGAATCGGGCCTTCGCCGGTGTGCCGGAAATAACGCCCGACCGCCGCCGTGAAGGCCTGCCCAGGCGGATGCCCCGGCCACGACTCGATCGTCTCGTCCCAGACCCCGCTCCACAGCAGGTTGGCCACCGCCTCATAGGCGCACTCCCTGCGCGCGAGATCGGTCGCCATCACACCACGATAGCAGGGACCGGCGGGGGTGATTTCGGTGATGGAGGTCGTGATGACCGGCTCGCCCCAACGCAGCGCACTGGCCGCCAGCGGGCCATGCCCGGCACGCGCCTGGCTGCGCGCCCGCAGCTTCTCGATATCCTCACGCAAATACAGCTTTTGCCGGGTGCCTTCCCGGCGCATGGCGCGCACCCAGCCACGGGCGACATAGGCGTAAAGCGTCTGCGGCTTGATGTCCAGCAGGCCGGTGGCCTCTTTGGCGCTGATATAGGCATCGGGTTCGGACGGTTCGATGGGCGGTGTCATGCGCCTATTATATTGATTATTGAATCAAGATTGATCAATATTAATGACAACGCTAATCTCCTTGTCTCGAGCCTGAAGCCAAGCCGCTCCAGAGCCTCTCACACGAAAAAGGAGACCCGACCATGTCCACACACGCCATTTCCTCCAGGCTGAGCCTGGCCGCGCTATTTGCCGCCAGCGTTTTCTCGGCCGCCGCCCACGCGGACAACTATCCTTCGCGCCCCATCACGGTCGTCGTGCCGTTCGCGGCGGGTGGCGGCGCCGATCTCGTGGCGCGCATGCTCAGCCAGCACCTGGCCGCGCATCTGGACAACGCCACCATCGTGGTGGACAACAAGGCGGGGGCATCGGGCAACATCGGCGCCCAGTTCGTCGGCCGCGCCAAGCCCGACGGCTACACCCTGCTCTTGACCAACAGCACCTTGACCATCAACGCCAGCCTGGGCATGCTGCCCGGCTTCGGACTGAAAGAGAACCTGGCTCCGGTCGCCAACCTGGTCTCGACCCCCATCGCCCTGGCGGTCAACAGCAAGCTGCCCGTGAAGTCGGTGGCGGATCTCGTCGAATACGCCCGCAAGAACCCGGACACGCTCAACTACTCCACCTGCGGCGCAGGCACGCCCCAGCACTTCGCCGGCGCAAAGTTCAACCTGGAAGCGAAATTGACCATGCTGCACGTTCCCTACAAAGGATGCGCGCCGGCCATCAACGACGGCGTGGGCAATCAAGTGCCCGTGCTGTTCAACACCATCCCCAATGCCGCCCCGCATGCGGAAAAGGGCGACTTGCGGCTGCTGGGCGTTGCCTCCAAGAAGCGCCTCTCCTTCATGCCTGACGTCCCTGCGATCGCCGAAACGGCCCCCTTCAAGGACATGGACATCACGGTCTGGTTCGGCCTCTTCGCGCCCGCCGGCACGCCCGCCGACGTCAGGCAGAAGCTGGAAGGCGCCGTCCTGGCCACCATGAAAGACCCGGCTCTGCAAAAAGCATTCAAAGACCGCTATTACGAAATCGACGTCATGGACTCCGGCGCCTTTGCCAAGCAGATCGACAACGACCTGAACGGCTACAAGCAACTGGCGGAGCAATCCAAGATCGTCCTGCAGTAACTGGATTCACAAGGAACACCGGATCATGACTTCGCAATTCGACAAAGACGACCTCGTCATTGCCAATCACATCCTCGCACAGCATCGCGTGCTGGACGGCTTCGGCCACGTCAGCATGCGCAGCCCCGACAACCCGGAGCGCTATTTCCTGTCGCGCTCGCTGGCGCCCGAGCTCGTGACACGGGACGACATCATCGAGTTCGACCTCGACTCCCGGCCCGTCGACGGGGACACGCGGCGTCTGTATCTGGAACGGTTCATACACGGCGAGATCTACAAGCAACGCCCCGATGTACAGGCCATCGTCCATAGCCACTCGCCCTCGGTCATCCCCTTCGCGGCCTCGTCCGTGCGCCTTCGGCCGATCTACCACATGGCCGGCTTCCTGACCGGCGGAGCCCCTGTCTTCGACATCCGCTGCCACTTCGGCTGCACGGACATGCTGGTCACCTGCGCCGACCATGGCCAGGCCCTGGCCAAGGTGCTGGGCGATGCCTCGGTGTCGCTGATGCGAGGCCACGGCTTCGTCGCAGTCGGCGGCGATGTCGCCGTGGCCGTGTACCGCGCCATCTACACCGAACAGAATGCGGCCCTCCAGGAAAAGGCCATCAACCTGGGCGGCGAGATCATCTACCTGGATGAAGGGGAGGGCCAGATGGCCGACGAATCCATCCGCGGCGTGATGCACCGCCCGTGGGAACTGTGGAAGAAGAAAAGCAAGGGGGCAAGCACCGGGAATATGTAACCGGCCGATTGGCGAGCCGGACACTCTGCGCTACCATCGAAACGCCACGCGGCAGCTTTGCGTAGCGGACTCGTTGCTCCAGCCGTACCTGAATCCCTTCGGAGAAGTCTATGAGCGATACAGAACAGAGTGTCCGACCCAGCATCAAACGCAGCCCGGAAGCCCTGCAAGAGGCGGAGGAACAGTTCCTGATCCAGGAGCAGCAAGACCCCGCCTCGCCCTATTACCGCGGCGACACCCCCTCCCCTTCTTGCTCCAGCCCGCCAGCCCGCCGGCGTTTCATGTTGGGCGCCATGGCCGCACTGGGCGCCGCCGGCGCACAAGGCATCGCTCATGCCGCGACACCCGGCGCCATCGAACGCAAAGTGCCGCCGGACGCCACCAAGATCCAGGGCGTGGGGGTGGGCGTCGACGATGGCGGCTACGGCATGCGCTCGCAGTTCGAGACCGAAGTCCGCGTACGCTACGCCACCAAGACCACGGAATCATCCTGGAGCTTCACGCCCCTGCAGAACAGCATGGGCATGATCACCCCGTCGGGCCTGCATTACGAGCGGCATCACGGCGGCATCGCCACGATAGACCCAGGCACCCATGAACTCTTCGTTCATGGCATGGTCAAGCAGGCCCGGAAATTCTCCATGGCCGACCTCAGGCGCTACCCTGCCCTGTCCCGCATCATGTTCATGGAGTGCTCCGGAAACGGGCTCACCGAATGGGCCAAGCCCACCATGAAGACCGTGCAGGGCACCCACGGCCTCACCTCCACATCCGAATGGGTCGGCGTGCCGCTGTCGACCATCCTCAACGAAGTCGGGCTCAAGCCCGGAGCCAAATGGCTGCTGGCCGAAGGCGGCGACGCCGCCGTCATGACGCGCAGCATCCCCCTTGAAAAAGCCATGAAGGACTGCCTGCTGGCCTACGGGCAGAACGGCGAGGCCATCCGCCCCGAACAAGGCTATCCCGTGCGCCTGTTCGTGCCCGGCTACGAAGGCAACATGTCCATCAAGTGGCTGCGGCGCATCGAGGTTTCGGACAAGCCCTTCATGACGCGCGAAGAAACCTCGAAATACACCGACCTCATGCCGGACGGCACAGCGCTTCAGTTTTCATTCCTGATGGAGGCCAAATCGGTCATCACCTTCCCTTCCGGCGAGATGGTGCTGCGCAAGCCCGGCTTCTACGAGATCTCAGGCCTTGCGTGGTCCGGCCGCGGCGCCGTCAAACGCGTCGAGGTTTCCGTGGACGGCGGCAAGACCTGGAAGAACGCCACCCTGCACGGCCCGGTATTGCCCATCTGTCACACGCGATTCAGCCTGCCCTGGGAATGGGACGGCAAGGAAGCGATCCTGCAAAGCCGCTGCACAGACGAGACCGGCTATGTGCAGCCCACCATCAAACAGCTGGTGAAGGAACGCGGCATCTATTCCGTGTACCACCTGAACGGCATCCAGAGCTGGAAAGTCGCTGCAAATGGGGAGGTGTCCAATGTCCATCACTACTAAACATCTCGCCTGCGCCGCCGTGCTGGCCCTGGTGTCGGTCACGGCAAGCGCCAAGGATGCCCCGGCGGCGGGCAAGAAGACCAGCTCGCCCCACACTTATGGTTTCGGGACACCCGTCACCGAAGCCGACCTCACGCAGTTCGTCTCACCCCTGCCGGATGGACGCGGCTTGCCCAAGGGTTCGGGCACCGTGATGCAAGGCGAAAAGGTGTACACGCAGCAATGCCTGGCCTGCCATGGGGCCAATCTTGAAGGCGGCATCGGCGATCGCCTGTTGGGAGGCCGCGGCACCCTGGCCGCGTCGTCCGGTGGCCCGCCCATCAAGACAGTCGAAAGCTATTGGCCCTACGCCACGACGCTGTTCGACTACATCAAGCGGGCCATGCCGTTCACCTCGCCCAACAGCATGTCCAATGACGACGTCTACGCCGTCACGGCCTATATCCTGAACAAGGCCAACATCGTCAAGGAAGACGCGGTCATGAACCAGGACACGCTGCCCAAGGTCGAGATGCCCAATCGCAAGGGCTTCAAACCCGCCGGCAGGTAAGCAGCCGCCCCCCCTGCTTGCCGTACGCGGTACGCCGACGCGCAACGGGGGGGCAGGCATGCGCGCCTGTCACGCCTGGAACTACCTGCCGTCCAGTTCTGGATAGTGCCGGAAAATGCCGTCGCTGAACGGCAGGCGCCGATCGCTCCGGAAATAATCCTGAAGCTCGGGCAGGCCCGCCACGCGCGCATGCAGTCGCCCCAGAAACGGCAGATCGCGCATCACCGTGGCCATGCGCAGCGGAAAGGCATGCAGCAGGCCGGCGACCAACTGGTAGAGCGACAGGTCGGCGTAGGTCCAGCGCCCCGCATCGGTCAGCCAGCCGCCGTGCCGGGAAAGCACGCGTTCGAAATAGTTCAGGAACTTCGGGATACGCTCATCGCGGAAATCCTGCGCGCGCCGCAACGCTTCGGCCTTCTGTTCTTCGTAGTACATGCCCGAGGAAATGGGATGGTGCGTGTCATGCGCCTCGACCACCATGTCGGCGATCGTCAGCTGCAGCTGATTCACCCACAGCCGCCCGGCCGTGTCGGCGGGCGCAAGCCCGTGCTTTTCACCCAGGAACAGCAGGATATTGGCCGTCTGCGAGATCGTCATGCCGTCGGCGATGAGATAAGGAGGCGCAAAGGGCGGATGCGCCCGATCGCGGGCCATGTCGTCGACCAACGCGTCTGCGCCATGCTCTCGTGCGCAGTCGCGATAGGGCAGCCCGCCGGCTTCGAGCGCCAGGCGGACGAATTCGCCGCGGCCCGGAATGCCGTCCCAATACCAGAGTTCATAGGCCATGAGCGCTCCTTGTCCTGTCGCGGACTGCTCAGGGGATGCGCCCGAGGCCGCCCACCGGAGTCCACGGATAGGTTACTCTTTCAGAACTCCCAAACCAATCCCTGAAGGATGTCTATCATGGCCCGAGCCTCTGCCCGTCATATTCTCGTCAGCACCGAAGAAAAGTGCAATGAACTGAAAGCCGCCATCGAGAACGGCGCCGACTTCGCGCAAGTTGCCAAAGAAAACTCCAGCTGCCCCTCCAGCCGCGATGGCGGCAACCTGGGCACCTTCGGCCGAGGCCAGATGGTGCGCGAATTCGACGAAGTCGTTTTCAGCGCACCGGTCGGCGTCGTACAAGGCCCGGTCAAGACCCAGTTCGGCTACCACCTCGTGGAAGTCACCGAACGCCAGGACTGACCGTCATTCCGGCAACGCCGGAATCCGCATGGATCAGGCCTCGGCCTGTTCCAGCTCGCGGCCGCGCACCAGCGCGCCAGCGACCTCCGCCACATGGCGGCCCTGGAATCGGGCGCCCGCGAGTTCATTGGCGCTAGGCTGGCGCGAGCCATCGCCGTTTGCGATCGTCGAGGCGCCATAGGGGCTGCCGCCCGTGATTTCGCTGTTGTCGGTTTGCCCCTGGAACGAATAGGGCAGACCGACCACCGCCATGCCGTGATGCAGCAGCACAGTATGGAAAGAGAGAATCGTGCTCTCCTGCCCGCCGTGCTGGGTGGCGCTCGAGGTGAACACGCTGCCCACCTTGCCGATCAGCGCGCCCGAAGCCCACAAGCCCCCTGTCTGGTCCAGGAAGTTCTTCATTTGCGACGCCATGTTGCCGAAACGGGTCGGCGTACCGAAAATAATCGCGTCGTACTCGCTCAACTCGGCCGGCGTCGCCACCGGAGCCGCCTGATCGACCTTGAAATGGTGTGCGCGGGCAACGTCCTCGGGCACCAGCTCGGGGACCCGCTTGACGGCGACCTCGGTGCCCGGCACCGAGCGCGCGCCTTCCGCCACGGCCTGGGCCATGGTTTCAATGTGGCCGTAAGAGGAATAATAGAGAACGAGAACTTTGGACATCGTGGTTTCCTTTGAATCAGGTTGTTCAAGAAAATTGAATTCATCAGCCTTGGCCGGCTGCCCGCAGGCAGCGCCCGGCTTCACGGCAGATCAAAAAGCAATAATTCCGCGCCCTCACCCTCGGTGAAGGACAATCGCGTTTCCTCGGCGATCTTGGCGCCGTCCCCCGCACTCAGCCGCTGACCGTTGAGCGTCACCGCGCCCCGCGCCACATGCACGTAGGCGTGGCGGCCGGACTCCAGCGCATGGTCGACGTGCTCCGCGCCATCCAGCAAGGCGGCGAACACCGAGGCATCCTGCTTGATGACGAGCGAACCATCCTTGCCATCGGGCGAAGCGATCCGTTGCAGCCGGCCACGCTTTCCGTCGGCGTCGAAATACTTCTGCTGATAGTTCGGTGCCAGGCCGGCTTCGCTGGGGATCACCCAGATCTGCAGAAAGTGCACCGGTGTCTGCATCGAATGGTTGTATTCGCTGTGCCGCACCCCCGTACCGGCGCTCATGACCTGAACGTCCCCCGGACGGATGACAGAACCCGAACCCATCGAATCGCGGTGCTCCAGTTCGCCTTCCAGCACGTAGGAAATGATTTCCATATCGCGGTGGCCGTGTGTGCCGAAGCCTTGGCCAGGCTGTACGGTGTCTTCATTGATGACGCGCAGGACGCTCCACCCCATTTGTCTGGGGTCGAAGTACTCGGCAAAGGAAAAACTGTGATGACTGTTCAACCACCCGTGCCGGGCATGGCCGCGATCGGCGGCGCGACGCAGTTCGATCATATGTATCTCCGGTAAGGAATGACATGCGCCCAATCGTTGCCCTGTTGGCGCCCCACCTTGCTTCGTCGCGACAACTTGCGGAGGCGGTGAGGAGATCGAGCGATCTATGTGAAACAGTCTAATATCCAAACATCAGATAAAAAAGCGCTAATATCGAATCAATTCAATCTGATTTTTCGATACAAATGAAAATCCCAAAGACAACGCTCGAGCAATGGCGGGTTTTGCAAGCCATCGTGGAGCATGGCGGGTATGCCCAGGCCGCCGAGGCGCTGCATCGCAGCCAGTCATCAGTCAGCTACATGGTGGCGAGGCTGCAGGAACAAGTAGGGGTCGAATTGCTGGCCATTGAAGGACGCCGCGCGCGCCTGACGGACAAAGGCAAGGTGCTGCTGGCGCAAGCGGTGGAACTGCTGAAAGATGCCGAACGCCTGGAAGCATTGGCCAAAGGCCTGGAAGAAGGCCGCGAAGCCGAGATCAGGCTGGTGGTCGACATGGCCTTCCCCACCGCCTTGCTCCTGCAGGCCCTGACGCAATTCATGGAACAAGCCGGCGAGACCCGCGTCCAGCTGACAGAGGCCGTGCTTTCTGGCGCAGACGAGGCCTTGTTGGCCGGCGTCGCCGATCTCGTCATCGGCACCCATGTGCCGCCCGGCTATCTGGGCACGCTGCTGCTGGATGTCGAGTTCCTGGCAGTGGCCAACCCCAGCCACCCTTTGCATGCTGCTGAACGCCTTTTGACGACCGATGATCTGCGACGGCACCGGCACATCGTGGTTCGCGACTCGGGGCAGTCGCACCCCCGCGACGAAGGCTGGCTGGGCTCGACCCAGCGCTGGACCGTCACTGGCCTGGAAACCTCCGTCGCCATGGTCGAGGCAGGCCTGGGCTATGCCTGGCTGCCGCGGCACATGATACGGACGCAGATCGACGCGGGCAGCCTATGGCCGCTGCCGCTGAGCGAAGGCCAGACACGCAGGGTCGCCCTGTACTTGATCTTCGGATGTTCGGGAATGGCCGGCCCGGCCACCCGCCAACTCGCCGGTCTGCTGGAAGCAGCGGCCAGCCAGGCGGATTGATTGGCGCTTAACGCACCTGCCGCTTGTCCAGCTTGCGAGCCAGCGTACGGCGATGCATGCCCAGGCGGCGCGCGGCTTCCGAAATATTGAAGTCCGTGGCCACCAGCATTTCGTGGATGCGCTCCCACTCCAGGGTCTTGATCGACGCCTGGCGATTCGCCAGCTCGACCTCGGTATTGCCCTCGGTCATCTGGAACGCGCGCTCGATATCGTCGGTGTTGGACGGCTTGGCCAGATAGTGGCAGGCCCCAAGCTTGATCGCCTCGACGGCCGTCGCAATGCTGGCAAAGCCGGTCAGCACGACGATGAGCATCTTCGGATCGTGCGCGCGCAAACGCTGAACGCAGGCCAGGCCCGAGGCCTCGCCATTCAGCTTCAGGTCCACCACGGCATAGCCGGGCTGGTGCTCGACCAGCAATTTTTCCACGCCCTCCAGGCTGTCGGCCTGAATCACCCGATAGCCTCGCCGGCCGAAAGACCGCGACAAGGTGCGCGACAGCGCCGCGTCGTCTTCGACGAGCAGCAACAGACGATCGGCCGGCCCCGCGGGCGCATTGCCCGAAGCAGGTGGTGGGGATTCGTGTGTTTCAGTTGTCATCATCAGGCTCTTCAGGCGCCAAGGCGGAGAGTGGCAGCCGTATGGTCACGGCCGCACCGCCAAAAGGCAGGTTGCGGGCGGTGAGGCTGCCGCTGAGCGTACGGGCGACCTTCAATGACAGGAACAGGCCAAGCCCGCCTCCTGGCCGCCCTTTGGTCGACTGATAGGGCTTGCCGAGCTCTTTCAGGATGGCCGGATCGAAACCCGGCCCCATGTCGGTGACGGTCAGGACCAGCCAGCTCGCCTCGCGCGTGACCGTCAGGCGCTGGCCGCGCGGAGAGGCCTCCATGGCATTGTCCAGCACGTTATAGATCATCTGCCGCAGCGCCCGGTCGGACATGATGCGCGCGTCCTCGCCGAACGTGTTCTCGTACGTCAGATGCGAGCCGGGTCGTATGGCGCGCCATTGGGCGGCCAGGCCGTCCATGAAGGTGTTGACCGTGGTTTCCGTCAGGGCTTCACCGCGGGCCTCGCCCGCCGACATCAGAATACCACTGACGATCGCCTTGCACCGGCGCACCTGATTCTGCATTTCGCGCACGTCCTGGGCCAGCTCCTCGTCCTCGAGAACGCCCTGATCGTGCGCCCAATCGCCCAGGATCACATCCAGCGTGGCCAACGGCGTACCCAGCTCGTGGGCCGCCCCCGAAGCCAGCAATCCCATGTGCACGATGTGCTCTTCGTCGCTGGCGCGCTGGCGCATCTCGGCCAGGTGCGCGTCGCGCGCGCGCACATTGTGCGTGATGCGCGTGATGAACGTCGCCAGCAAGGTGGCGATCAGCACGAAACACACCAGCATGCCAAGAATGAAGGGGCTGGACAGGCCACGGCCCAGTTCGAGCGGGAGGGCGAAATCGCCATTGGTCACGGTCAATCCCGCAAAAGCCACCGTGGTCAGCGCCACCAGCGCCCAGGTGGCCTTGGGCCGCAGCAGCACCGCCGCCAGGGCGACTTGCAACAGGAAAAGGAAGATGAATGGGTTGGTCGGCCCGCCGCTCAGATGCAACTGTGCCGTCAACGCCGCCACATCGAGCAGAAGCGCCAGGAACAGCTCGGCCTGGGTGACGGGGATGCGCAGACGCAGACGCAACAGGCTGAACAGGTTGAAGACCGCCAGCGCCACGACCACCACCACCATGCCTTCGAGCGGCAAGGCGAGCTGGAAGCCCACTTCTGCCACGAAGATCGCAAAAACCTGCCCCAGGACTGCGATCCAGCGCAACTGGATCAACTGGCGCAAATCGTGACGGGCAGTGACGTCATCCCCGCTGCGGGGCTCCGATGTGGCGACGCGGCGTTCCAGGACATTCATGCCACATGCCCCTCTCCGTCAGTCGTGAGCCCGCCGCGCTGGCGGTACTCGATGCGCCCGACATAGACCGTGGCCGCCAGCACCATCAAAGCCAGCACGTACCAGGTGATGGCATAGCCCAAATGATTGTCGCGGAAGGCGACGACAGTCAGGCCGGGGGCGGGCCATACATTCGGGCGCAACATCCCTTCGCCGGGGCGGGGTGTCCCCGGCGCGGCCTCTTCGTCCACGAAATACGGCGCGACGTCCCGCAGGCCGTGGGCCGCCGCAATGGCGGACACGTCGCGGGAATACCACCGCCCGGCGGCGGGATCGTTGTGCCGCAGGAAAGCCCCGCCGGGCTCCGACGGACGCAGCAGGCCCGTTACAGTGACCACCCCTTCCGGTTGAGCCGCGCCGCGAACGGCCGGGTTACGGCGATCCGGCGGCACAAAGCCGCGGTTGACAAGGACAATGCTTCCATCGGCCGTCTTGAGCGGCGTCAACACCCAGAAACCCGAACCCAGTTCCGTGGTCGCCTGAACCAGGGTCTCGTCCTGATTCAGGAAGGTGCCCGTGAGTTTCACGCGCCGGTATTCGTCCTGAGCGGGATCGAGCCCTGCCCAGGCCGCAGGCCCCGGCGCCGGCTGCGGAAGCGCATGGATGCGCCCCTCGACCCGGGCGATGAGCTCGTGCTTCCAGCTCATGCGATATAGCTGCCATGTGCCCAGGGCCACGAAACTGGCGAAGAAGACCAGAGCCAGCACGGCCCAAAGCACGAGCACCCCCGGACGGTGCGTCCGGGGGTGTCGGTGACGGGATTCTGCGGAATCGAACGAAGGCAATGTAGGCATCAGCACCAAAAAACTTGGGCCGCGCCTTTAGGACATGCCATGCATGCCGTGGCCCGGCATCATGTTGATGTTCATATGGTACATCACCCACACGGAGCCCGCGAGAACGATGACCAGGATGACGGCCGTGAACAGCAAGGCCAGCATTGTCCAGCCGCCTTCGGCCGAGGGGGTCATGTGCAGGAAGTAGATCATGTGCACCACCACCTGCACGCCGGCGATCACAAGTAGCACGAGCCCCAGGGTGCCGGGATCGCTGATCGAGCGATCCATCACCATCCAGAAGGGAATCACCGTCAGGATGACCGACAGGATGAAACCCACCATGTAGCCCTTGAATGTGCTGGGCGGATGACCACCGTCGCCGTGGCCGTGGTCGCCGTGCGAAGAATGTCCGTGGCTTGCGCTCATTACAGGACTCCCATCAAGTAAACAAAGGTGAAGACGCCGATCCAGACCACATCCAGGAAGTGCCAGAACATCGACAGGCACATCACGCGGCGGCGGTTCTCGGGAATCAGCCCGTGGCGCTTGAGCTGGAACACCAGCGTGACGAGCCACACGATACCGAAGGTGACGTGCAGACCGTGCGTGCCCACCAGCGTAAAGAAGGACGACAGGAAGGCGCTGCGCTGCGGGCCTGCGCCGACATGGATCAGGTGCGCGAACTCATAAAGCTCCAGGCCAAGGAAGGCCAGGCCGAACAGGCCGGTGACGATGAGCCAGCCAATGGTGCCGCGCAGCTGGCCCTGCTGCATCTTCAGTACGGCAAAGCCGTAGGTGATCGACGACAGCAGCAGCATGGCCGTGTTCATTGCCACCAGGGGCAGGTCGAACAGCTCGGAGCCCGTTGGGCCACCTGCATAGCTGCGCCCCTGCACCGCGTAGACCACGAAGAAGCAGGCGAAGATGAGCAAGTCACTCATCAGGTAGATCCAGAACCCCAGCAGGGTTCCGTTCTCCGGATGATGATCTTCCCGGACGATGTAGTCGGGCACGGCGGACATTGCGGCGCCGCCCGTTTGACGAATGGCAGAGGTATTAGACATGGTTGGCAAGCTGCAAAGTACGCTGATCTTCGACTTGAGTGACTTCTTCCGCGGGGATGTGGAAATCACGCTTGTAGTTGAAGGTGTGATAGATGGAGTAGCCCACCATGGCGATGAAAGACGCCACGGTCAGCGGCCACATGCGCCAGATCAGTGCAAAGCCCAGCAAGGTGCTCAATGCGGCGATGATGAAGCCCGCACCCGTGTTCTTGGGCATGTGGATGGGCAGGAAGCCTTCCAGCGGCCGTTTGTAGCCGTTCTGCTTCATGTCCCACCAGGCATCGATGTTGTGCACGCGCGGCGTAAAGGCGAAGTTGTAGGCGGGCGGCGGCGACGACGTCGACCACTCCAGCGTACGCCCATCCCAGGGGTCGCCCGTCACATCACGCAGCGATTCGCGCTTGCGGAAGCTGACATAGAGCTGCACCAGGAAGCAGGCAATGCCCAGCGCGATCAGGAAGGCGCCCACGGCCGCGATCTGGAACCAGATCTGCAGCGAAGGATCCTCGAAGTGGCTGAGACGACGCGTCACGCCCATCAGGCCCAGGATGTACAGGGGCATGAAGGCGACCCAGAAACCCGAGACCCAGAACCAGAACGAGCACTTGCCCCAGAATTCGTCGAGCTTGAAGCCGAAGGCCTTCGGGAACCAGTAGTTGATCGCAGCGAACAGGCCGAACAGCACGCCGCCGATGATCACGTTGTGGAAGTGCGCGATCAGGAACAGGCTGTTGTGCAGCACGAAGTCCGCAGGAGGCACGGCCAGCAGCACGCCGGTCATGCCGCCGATCACGAAGGTCAGCATGAATGCGACCGTCCACATCATGGGCAGTTCGAACTTGATGCGGCCACGGTACATGGTGAACAGCCAGTTGAACATCTTCGCTCCCGTCGGGATCGAGATGATCATGGTCGTGATGCCGAAGAACGAGTTCACGCTCGCGCCGGAACCCATCGTGAAGAAGTGGTGCAGCCAGACCAGGTAGGACAGCACGGTGATCACGATGGTCGCATACACCATGGAGGTGTAGCCAAACAGGCGCTTGCGGCAGTACGTCGAGACGACTTCGGAGAACACGCCGAACAGCGGCAGGATCAGGATGTACACCTCGGGGTGGCCCCAGATCCAGATCAGGTTCACGTACATCATCGGGTTGCCGCCGAGATCGTTCGTGAAGAAATTGGTGCCGACGTAGCGGTCCAGCCCCAGCAGCGCCAGCGTGGCGGTCAGGACGGGGAAGGAAATGATGATGAGCACGTTGGTGCACAGGGCGGTCCAGGTGAACACCGGCATCTTCATCATGGTCATGCCGGGCGCGCGCATCTTGACGATGGTCACGACCAGGTTGACCCCGGACAGCAGCGTGCCGACCCCGGCCACCTGCAAGGCCCAGATGTAGTAATCCACCCCCACGTCAGGACTGAACTCGAGCCCCGACAAGGGCGGATAGGCCAGCCAGCCGGTCTTGGCGAACTCGCCCACGAACAGCGAGATCATCACCAGGACGGCGCCGCCGGTGGTCATCCAGAAACTGAAGTTGTTCAGGAAGGGGAAGGCCACGTCGCGCGCGCCGATCTGCAGGGGCACGACATAGTTCATCAGGCCCGTGACGAAAGGCATGGCCACAAAGAAGATCATGATCACGCCATGGGCCGTGAAGATCTGGTCGTAGTGGTGCGGCGGCAGATAGCCGGCGGCATCGCCAAAGGCGACAGCCTGCTGGATACGCATCATGATGGCGTCGGCAAAGCCGCGCAGCAGCATGACGAGCCCGAGGATCATGTACATGATCCCGATTTTCTTGTGGTCGATGCTGGTGATCCAGTCATGCCACAGGGTACCCCACAACCGATAGCGGGAGAGCAGGTACAACAGCACGACGCCGCCAAGCACGACACCGGCGAAGGTCGCGATCAGAATCGGTTCGTGCAAGGGAATCGCGTCCCAGGTCAGGCGACCGAATACCAGATTTTGCAGGTCCATAAGTCTAACATCGGGTTTTGCCAAGATGGCAAGGATTGGAAAAACGGCGGCACACGGGGTGCCAGTCGACCAAGCGCCCCCTTCCGCGGGGGCGACGGGTACTCAGTTATGAGCGGCGTGGGCAGGGCTGGCGCCCATGCCGGGCATCGCACGCATTTCGCCTGCCTCAGCCGGCTTGGCTGCTTTGGCCGTATTGGCCATGGCATCCCGCATCATGATGTCCTTCATGCACACGGAGCCTGGCACCACGCAACGATTCAGGATGGCCTCGTACAGTTCGGGGTCGACCTTGGCATAGCGCTGCACCGGCACGTTATGGCTGGGACGCTCAAGTTCAAGGTAAGTCTGGCGATTCAGGTCGCCGCCGGCACTGCGTGCCTTGGCAATCCACTGATCGAAGCCGGCGTGGTCGAGTCCGTGGAACTTGAAGTTCATGCCCGAGAATCCGGCGCCGCTGTAGTTGGCGGACATTCCGTCAAACACACCGGGCTTGTTGATCACGGCGTGCAGCTTGGTCTGCATGCCTGCCATGGCATACACCTGGCCGGCCAGTGCGGGGATGAAGAAAGAGTTCATCACCGACGAGGCCGTGATCTTGAATTCGATGGGGCGATCCACCGGCGCGGCCATTTCGTTGACCGTGGCAATGCCATATTCCGGATAGATGAACAGCCACTTCCAATCCAGGGCGATCGCCTCGACTGTCAGCGTGCGCGTCTCGGCGGGAATCGGCCGATCCGCGTCGAGCCGGTCCAGCGGACGGTAGGGGTCCAGCAGGTGCGTGGTGACCCAGGTAACCGAACCCAGGGCGATGATGATCATCAGGGGTACGGACCAGATCACCAGCTCGAGCTTGGTGGAGTGATGCCATTCGGGATCGTATTTGGCCTCTTTGTTGGAGGCGCGATACTTCCAGGCGAAGACGACTGTCGCAATCATGACCGGAACGATGACGATCAGCATCAAGGCCGTGGCCAGGTAGATGAGATCACGCTGCTGGACGGCCACATCCCCGGAGGGATTCAACAGCACCGCATTACAGCCGGTCAGGAGGAAAGCAACAGCGGGAAGAAGGGAAAGCTTCAGAAGTTTGCTACGAATCATTGCCGCAATGCCGGAAACACTATAGATAGGGTCACACAAAGACCAACACTATAGTTTCGAAACGCTTGGATGCACATTGGACATTTTGTCCTATTGCACCGCAGCACCCCGCAGACCAAAGCCGAAAAGGTGGGGTTTTGTCCAATAGCCGCGGGGTCCGAGGGATGCGATTCTGTTCCTGCGACAGTTGTGACTGCGCTAAATGTTTCTAGAAGTTTCTGGAAGGATAGTTGCAATGACGGAACACACACTGACCCCCCCTCTCCCGGGCGCACGCGCCCAACGCGATGACCGGGCGCGCAGCGCACGCGCCGCCGCAGGCCACGAATCGGTCACGCCGGGCGACATCGCCGTCGGCGTCATCATCGGCCGCACCTCGGAGTTCTTCGACTTCTTCACATACGGCATCGCTTCCGTACTGGTGTTCCCCTACGTTTTCTTCCCATTCACCGACCCGCTCACCGGCACGCTGTATTCCTTCGCCCTGCTTGCCCTGGCCTTCGTCGTCCGGCCTTTCGGCACCGCGCTGTTCATGAGCATCCAGAAATACTGGGGCCGCGGGGTCAAGCTGACGATCGCCCTGTTCCTGCTGGGGTCGTCCACCGCCGGCATCGCCTTCCTGCCTGACCACGCCACGGCAGGCGGGCTGGCAATCCTCCTGCTGGCGGTCTTCCGCAGCCTGCAAGGCCTCGCCTACGGGGGCTCCTGGGACGGCCTTCCGTCCCTGCTGGCACTGAACGCGCCCGCCAACAAGCGCGGCTGGTACTCCATGATGGGACAATTGGCGGCGCCGCTGGGCTTTCTCGTGGCCGGCGCGCTGTTCCTGTACCTGCACACCGAACTGTCACAGAAAGATTTCCTCGATTGGGGCTGGCGCTTCCCCTTCTACGTGGCCTTCGCGATCAACGTGGTCGGCCTGTTCGCCCGCCTGCGCCTGGTGCTGGCCAGCGAATACTCGCGCCTGCTCGAAGAACGCGAGCTTCACCCCTTCGGCACCATCGAGATGGTTCGCACGCAAGGCTACAACCTGTTCATCGGCGCCTTCGCGTCACTGGCCAGCTATGCCCTCTTCCACCTGGTGACCATCTTCCCGCTGTCCTGGATCGCCCTCACGCGCAGCCAGGCCATCCCCGACGTCCTCATCGTCGAAATCATCGGGGCGGTGATCGGCATCGCGGGCACCTTCGCCTCCGGCGTGATCGCCGACCGTGTCGGCCGGCGCACCACGCTGGGCCTGCTGGCGGTGCTCATCGCCTTCTTCGCCATTGCGGCGCCGTGGCTGCTGAACAGCGGGACAACCGGCCAGGACGCCTTCATCCTGATCGGCTTTGCCCTGCTGGGCCTTTCCTACGGGCAATCCTCGGGCACGGCGACCGCCAACTTCCTGCCGCGCTACCGCTACACCGGCGCTGCGCTGACCACCGATCTGGCCTGGCTGATCGGCGCCGCCTTCGCCCCCCTGGTCGTACTGTGGCTGTCGGCACAGTTCGGCCTTGGCGCCATCAGCCTCTACCTGCTCTCCGGTTCGGCCTGCACCCTGCTGGCCCTGCGCATCAATCGCCGGATCCGTCGAGCCACCGGCCGCCGACCGGCCTGACCACACCGGATCCTCTACGCGGCTGTCCCGGACGGCCGCGCCTGTCGGCGCTCACCGGCATTGAACGCAGCCCCGTTGCCTGAGCGGCGGGGCTGTCTCCTCCACCTTTCAGCCGATTCCCTTTGCCGGAAAGTCTCTCTAGGATTGCCCCACCGGTGCGTGCTCGAAACCCATCGAGCCTGCGTGAATCGAGACTTTCCATGGCCATCGCCACTCGTGAATTCAGACAGGACATCAACGGACTGCGCGCCTGGGCGGTCGTCCCTGTCATGCTCTTTCACTTCCGGGTTGCAGGCTTCTCGGGCGGCTTCGTCGGTGTGGATATCTTTTTCGTCATTTCGGGCTTCCTGATGACAGGCATGATCGTCAGGGGGCTGGAAAAACCCGGTCGTTCCGGCCATGGCTTCTCTCTGGTTGACTTCTATCTGTCGCGGGCCCGGCGCATCATCCCCGCCTTGCTGGTCCTGACGCTGGCTGTGATGACACTCGGCTGGTTCTTCCTGTCGAGCCAGGAATACGAGGCCCAAGGCAGGCACGCCCTGGGTGCGCTGAGCTTTTTATCCAACATCCAGTTCTGGCAGGAGGCCGGCTATTTCGATTCCGCCTCGCACGAGAAACTGCTTCTACACACTTGGTCCCTGTCGGACGAATGGCAGTTCTACCTGATCCTGCCGCTGCTGCTGCTTGCCGCCTGGACGCTGCGCCCCGGCCGCAAAACGCTGGTCGTCGCGGTCAGCGCGTGCCTGGCGGCGTCGCTGCTGATTTCGGTGATCGCCTCTCCCATTCGCCCAGCCGCCGCCTTCTTCCTTTTACCCTCCCGGGCTTGGGAAATGCTGGCGGGGGGCCTGGTTTTCCTGCTGGCGCCGTCCGCTACGCCCACGAAGATGCAGGCAAAGCTGCTGGAAGGTGTCGGCCTGGCCCTGATCATCGCATCCGTGGCCGTCTTCAACGCCCACAACCCGTGGCCGGGATGGCGTGCCTTGCTCCCGGTCGTGGGCACGATGCTGGTCATTGCCGCGGCTCGCGCCGACTCTCCGTGGACGAGAAATCCGGTGGTCCAGTGGCTGGGAACCTGCTCCTATTCCTTGTACCTGTGGCATTGGCCGGTCGCCGTCGCCTTGAGCTATGTCCATCAGCTCTACAACCCCATCGCCGTGGCGGTCGGCCTGGCGGTCTCCCTGCTGCTCGGGTGGCTTTCATACCGGTTGGTCGAAACGCCCACCCGGACATCGCTGGCGCGTGTGCCGCCCCGGGCGGCTTCAGCGGCCATAGTGGGATCGATACTCGTCCTTTCACTGCCCGCCCTGCTGGTGGCGTTGCGGCAAGGCCTGCCGCAACGCTTCGACATGCAGACCAATGCCATATTCAGCGAAGCCCTCAACAAGAACCCGCGCATCGGGGAATGCCTGGTCAGCAACAACGTTCCCGTTCCCGAGTGCACGTATGGCGGACAACAGCTCGGCGTCATCGTGCTGGGCGACAGCCATGCCGGCGCGGTGATCCGCGCCGTCGAAAAGGCGCTCCCCACCTCCCGGCAGCATGTCCTGGACTGGACGCTTGCCGCGTGCCCAACCATTTTTGGAATCAAGGAAGAGGACAACCCCCACTTCCGCTGTGCCGAGTTTCTGAGTTTCGCCCTGGAAAAACACAAGAAACTGCCGCTCGATGTCCCCATGATCATCATCAACCGCAGCAGCAGCTACATCGTCGGAAACAATGAACCGGAACTCAAGGACGACCCAAGCGTTCCGTACTACCATCTCAACGCCGCCCGCAGCACCCGCAGCGCCGGCTTCAAGCAGGAAATGCGCCAGGGCATCATCGAGACGGCCTGCGAATTTGCCCGGCTGAGGCCGGTCTACATGGTCCAGCCCATTCCAGAGATGGGCCTCGACGTTCCAAAAACCATGGGACGAGGACGAATACTGGGCAAACCGGCGCATGTGTCCATTTCCATGAACGAATACCAGCAACGCCACGCCTTCGTCCTGGATACGGAACGCATGGCCGCGGCACGCTGCGGCGTCAAGCTGCTCGACCCGGTCCCTTATCTGTGCCGGGACGGGCGCTGCCAGGGCGACAAGGACGGACTCCCGCTTTATTACGATGACGACCACCTGAACCTGCGCGGGGCAGAGCTGCTGGTCCCGATGTTCCGCAGAGTCTTCGACAATACGGCGAACATCGTCCGGAACCTGCCGGAAGATTCGCCAAGCACCGTCAGCGACGCATCAGCCGGCTGAGCGGATCCTGGCGGTAATACTGCTTCAGAAGGGCATGCCACTGCGGCAAGTCCTGCGCCAGTGGCACCGGGTCCACAAAAAAAGCCTCTGTGCTGACGGCGAAAAACTCCGCCTCATCGGTCGCTGCATAGGGGTCCATAGGCAGGCTGTCGTACCACGGGGAAGCCGCATCGGACTCCGGATCGACATCGGAGGGAATTGCCTCTTCCACCCTGGCCAGCGCCTCATTGAACCAATCGAAGGACTCCTGCAGGACGCGGCGCCACTGACGCGGCCGGATCTGCGGATGCGCGCCCAGCGCGGGCACGCCGTCCGCCTCGCCGCCATACAGATCGAGCTTGTGGGCAAACTCGTGGATGACGACATTCGCCCTGGACAGGGCTTCGGCCTCAGAGTCTTCCCAGGAAAGCACGACTGGACCGCCTTCCCAGGCTTCGCCCGAGGCTTCCTCCACGTACTCGTGGACGACACCGATCTCATCGACCTGATGCCTGGGAATCAGGAAACCACTCGGATACACGATGATCTCCGTCCACCCTTCATACAGCCTGGGATCCAGCTCCAGAATGGGCAGGGCAGCCTGAACGGCGATGGACAGCATGATCTCGTCAGTCAACACCAGGTCATGCGTCGCGCTGAACGACTTGCTTGCGAGCAGCCAGGCAGCGCGCTGGCGCAGGGCGGATTCCTCATGGGGCGACAAGCCGGCCAGGAAGGCATGGCCTCGCAAGGCCTCGCGCCACGCCCCGTCCGGGATCCGGGCCATTTCGCGTTCGACCTCCCGCGGCGTCGCCCCGCGGCCCATCAACCACCTGAACATGGAGACTCGATATCGTCGCAGTGAGCGCTAAAGGCTGTCGGGGCGGTGGCCCGCTCGGGCAAGGGATCTCTCTGACATTTGATTTCGATCAAAACCCCCTCCCTGCACTCATGGTCAGATGACACCCAAGTCAGGTTCGACACGCAAGCGCCTCGCGCACCACGTACGCTCCTGCACCCGGCGAACTCTGGCCGCCGGTTTTTACCCCACGCCGTCCACCGACTGCGTGGGTTTTTTTTGCCGGCCGGAATCAGAACGCGTCGACCTTCCACTCGTAATCGACGGCGACCTCGCCCAGGATGCGCAGGCGCTCTTCGGCGCCCTTGCCGAGTGCTTCGAGCAGACGGCTGTTGAACCCATGCAGGGTGGCCTTGGCCCGATCCGCGAACTCGGGATCGACGGCCTGGTCTTCGTATTTGATGACATAGGTTTGCGCCGCGACACCGACCACGAAATACAGACCGGCGTTCAGGGGGTCGGCTTTCATGAGCTCGAACACGTCCTTGTAGAAGAACTTGAACGAGTCGCTGCCCGACTCGGATTGCTCGAAACGCTGCGCGATTTCCTTGAACGTCATGGGTGAAAAACTCCAGTTGAAGACGGATACATCGAACTCAAACCCGGGCCAGCAGCTTGCCGAGATGCGCGGCGCCCGCCTTGCCCTTGTAGGCTCCTTTCCAGAGCCGGGCGATCATATTGTCGTACATTTTGAGGGCTTCGGGCGAAGCCGTGACGCTGGCGATGCCATTATGCACATTGGGCAATTCGCCCAGCCGAAAAGGGCTGACCGCCAACACCTTCTGCCGGGCGCTGGAAAACACCTGGAAGGTGGAGGCCGGCATGGCGTCGTCCACCAGGCCGATCTGCACATTCATGGGTTCGCTCTCCATGAGCTCGACCATGCGCTCGACCTCGTGGCGAGCGGCCTTAAGGCGCACGGCCCGCACTTTGGCCGGCAGATCCAGCCGGCCCACCAGGCCGGTCTGCAGAAAACGCTCCAGCTCGCGCAAGCCGATCAGGCATTGCACATGCGGACGGCGCGCCTCGAACGCCGCCTTGCGTTCCGCGATCAGATGCAGAAGGTCATCGACGTCCTTGGGTTTCAACACGCCTCCGACCTGCCGCGGAGTAGCTTCGAGCAACATGGTGCGCAGGTGGCCGAGGTAGTCGTCCGACGTCAGAAGCAGGGAGATAGGATCGAAATGGGCGTACATGCGGTCAGAAGACTGCTCCAGCTGGCGCATGCGTTCGAACAGGCCCCAGACATTGGAGTAGTACTCCACCTCCACCCCCAGCAGCGACGCCATGGATGTGCCCAGCAGGCGCGCCAGACGCTCGAGCATCTCAATCTTGACGATCTCGCCCTTCTCCATCCGATAGACGGCGGCGCGGGACACGCCCAGCTTTTGAGCGACGTCCTCGGCCTGCAAAGAAGCGCCGATCCGATACGCGCGCAGACGATCGCCCAGCGCGGCATAGTCGATCGACGACTTGAAGCTGTCGCCCCCCGATTTCACGACCGGACTCATGTGAATGGCGGCGTGCAGGTTCCCCATGTCGCCCGCCCTCAAGGCACCGGACGCTGAGCGGCGATGCCGCCATGCCGCTGCGACCAGCGGCCCGGATCATCCAGAAAATCGCGCAACTCGCGCAAGGCCCGGGCGTCGAGGTCGCCCCGCTGTTCAGCCACGGCAAGGACGTCGCGCCAGTTGGCCAGTGCATGCACGCGCAGGCCGACGGCATCGAGCATCGGGGCCGTGGAAAACACGCCATAATCAAAAATGACGAAGAGATCCTTCACGACGGCGCCGGCATTGGTCAAGGCGCGGCAGAACCCCACCTTGGAATGGCCGGCCGCCATCATGTCGTCAACCAGCAAGGACTTCTCGCCCGGTTTGAGCACCCCGACGATGCGGCTCTGGCCGGCCTGGCGCTTGCGCACGTACTGCATGGGCAGATCCAGCCTGTCGGCCATCCAGGCGGCCAGCGCAATGCCGCTGGCCTCCCCCCCAACCACCGACGCCACCCCATCCAAAGCACCGCGCTCCTGAAGCAGGGCCAACCCGCGCGAAACGAGATCGCGGCGCTGGACAGGAAACGAGATGAGACGGCGGCAATCCATGTAGACCGGGCTTGCCCAGCCTGATGGCAAACGGAACGGTTCATCCGTGCGCGCCGCCACGCATCCAGTATCCAGCAACATGGCAGCTACGGCACGGGCGCTGTCGGATGAATGAGGGGCAGTCATGGCAATCAAACCTCCTTGGGCATGGAACCGGCCAATTGTGGCTCGGGACTTTGCGCCTGATAGACCCAGGGCTGGGTCAGCACTTCACGGCTCAAGACCCCGTCAAGCTGACCGGGGGTCATGAGTTTGCGCTCGAGAACGACTTCGCGCACGCTCATCCCTTTGGCAAACGCCTCGGCCGCCACCGACGTGGCCGCCTCGTATCCGATGTAAGGATTGAGCACGGTGGCCAACGCGATGGAGTTTTCCATATTGGTGCGCAGGCGATCCTTGTTGGCCGTAATGCCGTCCACACAACGCTCGGCCAGTGTGTGACAGGCGCTGGACAAATGCTTGAAGCTGCGGAACAGGGCACAGGCGATGATGGGTTCAAAAGCATTGAGCTGGAGCTGTCCGGCCTCGGCCGCGAAAGTGATGGTCAGGTCGTTGCCGATCACTTCGAAAGCCACCTGGTTGACGACTTCCGGAATGACCGGATTGACCTTGCCCGGCATGATGGACGAACCGGCCTGCATGGGCGGCAGGTTGATTTCGCCGAATCCCGCCCTGGGCCCGCTGGACAGCAGGCGCAAATCGTTACAGATCTTGGACAGCTTCACCGCAATGCGTTTGAGCACACCCGACAATTGCACGAAATCACCGCAATCCTGTGTGGCTTCGATCAAATTGGCCGCCGTGGCGAGCTCGAGGCCGGTGATGTCGCGCAATGCCTCGAGCGCGCGATGCGCGTATTCCGGGTGCGAGGTGATGCCCGTGCCGATGGCCGTCGCACCCAGGTTGATTTCGCCCGTCACGAGCGCCACCTTGCGCAGACGGTCCATGTCTTCACTCAGCATGACGGCGTAGGTGGAGAACTCCTGGCCGAGCGTCATGGGCACAGCATCCTGAAGCTGGGTCCGGCCGATCTTGAGCAGGTCGGTGAACTCTTCGGCCTTGGCCGCAAACGAAGCCCGCAGATGCTCCATGGCATCGAGCAGGTCAAGCACCCCCATGCAGGCGGCCACACGCAATGCCGTCGGGTAGACGTCGTTGGTGCTCTGCGCCATGTTCACGTCTTCGTTCGGATGCAGGAAGGCATACTGGCCTTTTTCCTTGCCCAGGATTTCCAGGGCACGGTTGCAGACCACCTCGTTGACGTTCATGTTCGTGGATGTACCGGCGCCGCCCTGGATGACATCGACCACGAACTGGTCATGCAATGCCCCCGCCCGGATTTCCTGACAGGCCGCGACGATCGCGTCGCATTTTGCTTTGGGCAACAGGCCGAGCGAAGCATTGGCGCGGGCGGCGGCCTCTTTGACCGCGGCCAGCGCGATGATCAATTGGGGGTAGGCCGACACCGACACTCCGGAGATCTGAAAGTTCTCCTTGGCGCGCAGGGTATGTATCCCATAATAGACATCAGCCGGCACTTCCCGCTTGCCAAGCAGGTCATGTTCGGTTCGAAAAAGCGGCATTTCCACATCTCCTGAAGATTTGATCAGACGTATTTCATTCGGGGCCGGCAACACCCCGAAGGAGCCGCTCAATCACCCGGTATATTTCTCGAGCACATCGCCAAGCACTTGCACCCCCAGCATGAAGTCATCGATATCCATGGCTTCATGCGGATTGTGCGAGCCGTGCTGGTTGCGTACGAACAGCATCCCGCTCGGGATGCCCGCATTGGCAAACAGGGAAGCATCGTGCCCCGCGCCGCTGGGAATGACTTCGTAGGGAGCATTCCGGGCCGCGCAGGCGGTCGAGAGCAGCTTGCAGATGCCCTCGTCCATGGTGGCAGGTTCGCTCAGCAGCCGGCGGTCGAATTCAAATTTGACCCCCCGTTCGCGGCTGATCGCTGTGCATTCGGCGCGCATAAGCTGATAGAACGCTTCCAGCGTATCGGAACTCTTGCTACGCGCCTCGAAGCTGAATTTTACCTGACCAGGGATGCGCGAGATGGAATGTTCTGCGGGATCGGTGTTCACGATGCCCGCCGTCACGACCAGATCGGTGCCGCGCTCCAGCAGCACTCGCCAGTGCTCGTCCAGGCGCATGATGAGATCGGCAACCGCGAACATGGCGTCATGGCGCAACCAGCGCGGCACGACGCCGGAATGCTGGGCGTCGCCGAGACACAGCACATGGTTGTGCCTGATGTTGCCGCGGATCCCCGACACGACGGCCAGCGGCAACTCGCGCGCCACCATCACCGGCCCCTGCTCGATATGCAGTTCGAGATAGGCGTGTACGCGCTCCGGATCGAACAGGCGTTCGCCGGCCCGGATAGCCGCCACATCGGCACCCACCTCTTGCATGCTGTCTGCCAGCGTGGCACCCGTGGATCGTTGCGTCAGCGCCAGGTCCGCCTCGCTCAGCTTGCCAAGCAAGGCGCTGGATCCCACGTAGGCCTTGCCGAACCAGGCGCTTTCCTCGCCGCGGAACGCCACGACCTCGAAAGGCGGCAAGCCGGCCGCCCCCTCCCGCTGACGCGCAATCAGGCACAGCAGCCCCGCCACGACGCCGGCCAGACCATCGTAATTGCCACCCTGCGGCACCGAGTCGATGTGCGACCCGACCCACACGACCGGTGCGTCCTTGGGTACCCCCGGCTGGCGGAACACCAGATTGGCGGCCCGGTCGGCCTCGACCTCCAGCCCTTCGGACAACGCCAACTCGCGCAGATAGCCGGCCGCGGCCGACTCTCCCTTGCCATAGCTTTCCCGCGTAACGCCCACCCCGTCGAAAGTGAGGTCCCGCACGTCGGAAAAGATTTTCTCGGCCAATGACTGGAGCTGGGATAGATCCATGATTCTTGCTATACCCGGAATGAATGAAGAGTCCGACACATCGAAACGCCTCAGCCCGACTGCTGCGCAAAGCGCAGCCAGCGGTCCGACAACTGCCGATCGAGCTTGACCGCCCCCGTCAGGGCGCTGATGTCGTCCACGCCCATCTCGATGCAGTAATCGCGCAAGCCGTCGATGATCTTCTGCATGATGCCCGGATCGATGAATGAAGCGGTTCCGACCTGCACTGCCGACGCCCCCGCCAGCATGAACTCCACGACGTCCTCCGCGCTGCGGATTCCGCCGCAACCGATGATGGGGATGGAAACGCTGCGGTGGCACTGATGCACCATGCGCACGGCAATGGGCTTGATGGCCGGCCCAGACAGCCCGCCCATGACATTGCCCAGCTTAGGCTTGCGCGTACGCACATCGATCGACATGCCCAGCACAGTGTTGCCCATGACGATGGCGTCGGCGCCCGCCTCTTCGGCCGCCTTGGCCACCGCCGCCACATGCGAGGCGTTGGGCGTCAGCTTGGCCCACACCGGATGCAAGGTATTTCGGCGAATGGCGCTGACCACCTTGTAGGTGGTGTCGGGCTCCATGGCGAACGCCATGCCATCGGCTTCCAGATTGGGGCAGGAAATATTGGCCTCGATCACGGCCACCTCGGGCAGGGACATCTGGCCCACCGCCTGAGCGAATTCATCAACCGTATCCGCCGAGATGGACACGACCACCGGCGTATCGAAACGCGTATACGCCGGCAATACGTGGGCGCAGTAATAGTCAAGACCCTTGCTGGGAATGCCAATGGAATTGAGCATGCCATTGGGCGTTTCCGCCACGCGCGGCGTGGGATTGCCGGCCCGGCTCTTGGGCGAGACGCTTTTGATGACCAGGGCGCCCAGATTGTTGAGATCCAGCGCCTCGCTGTATTCGATGGCGAAACACCCCGACGCGGGCATGACGGGGTTGCGTAGTTCCAGGTCGCCGACCCTGACTTTCAAGTTAGCCAAATTCCACCTCCCCAACCACGTCGCGTATGGCGAACACCGGGCCTTCCCGGCACACCCTCAGGAACTGCTTGTCCCCATCCACGTCGAACAATCTCACACAAGACAGACAAACCCCCATGCCGCAGGCCATGCGCTGCTCCATGGCCACCTCGCCGCGCACCTGGGGATAATCCCCCAACACCCGCTGCAGCAGCATGAGCAGGCGATGCGAACCGCAGGTATAGACCACATCGTGCGCCTGGGCGTCGAGCAGGCGGCGCACCAGCGCCTCGACCTCCTCGACCGAGGAGCTGCCGTCGCTGTCATACACACAGTGCACGTCGGCCTCGACCCCGCGCAAGAACTCGTCGCGCATGAGGTCTTCGGGCTTGCGCGCCGACATGATGGCCGTGATGCCGATTCCCGAGCGCGCCGCATACTGCAACAGCGGCGCCATGGTGGCCAGGCCGACCCCGCGCGCCAGCACGAGAATGCGCTTGTAGCCGGGATCGAGCACGAAGGTGTTGCCCAGGGGGCCGACGATATCCATGTGGTCGCCCACAGCCAGAGTGGCCAGGGCGCGCGTGCCGACACCGGTCACGTTGTAGAGAAACTCGATCGTGCCGGGCTCGGGCCCCACGCCATAGACGCTCATGGGACGCAGCAGAAAGGGCTGTTCCTCATCCGTGACTGGGCATTTGAGCTGATAGAACTGACCAGGGCGCGTGGCGCCGGCCAGGTCAGACTGGGAAGACAGGCGCAGGTATTTGTAACGCTCGTTGACCCATCTGTGCTCGACCACCTTGCATCGATGCGACGCAACGTTTTCGGCATTGCGTTGAAAACATGCGCTCTCGGTCATGACTTGCTTCCCTTCAATGAAACCGACAACCGGGCACAAGCCCGGTTGCCTTCAAAACAGCGGTTCTCCGCCGACTTATTCGAGTTCCTTGCCCTTGAGTTCCGGGATCAGGAAAACTGTGGCGATGATGTCCAGCACATAGATGGCGGCCAACAAGGCAATGGCGGTCTGGAAGGAGTAGACGGCGGCAATCGCACCCACGGTGACCGGGCCAAAGCCGCCGACGGCGCGGCCGATGTTGAACAGCGTGTTCTGTGCCGTTGCGCGCGCCTCGGTCGGATAAGCCTCGGACATCAGCGCGCCGTAGCCACCGAGCATGCCGTTGACGAACATGCCCAGCAACGCACCCGCCCACAGCATGGTGATCGGATCGGACAGCTCGGCATACACCAGCACCATGACGACCGCGCCGACCTGGAACAACAGGAAGCTGGGCTTGCGTCCGATGCGGTCAGCCAACTGGCCGAACACCCAGATACCAGCCGCCATCCCCAGAATGGTGACGGAAGTCCACATGGCAGACTTGGTCAGGTTGAAACCCATTTTGTTCGCCAGGAAGCTGGGCATCCAGATCATGATGCCGTAATAGCCGAAGTTCTGGACGGAGGTGAGGATGACGATACCCAGGCTGACCTTGGTCGTGGCGGCATCCTTGACCAGCAGTTTGAAAGATTGTCCGCCGCCCTTTTTCTCGCCGACCTTGCGAACGAAGACTTCGGGCTCATGCAAGCGATTACGGATCACCCACGCCACCAGCGCCGGGATCACACCGACCAGGAACATGCCGCGCCAGCCGATCGTCGGCAACAGCAAGGGGGTGAGCAAGGCCGCCCCCAGCACGCCGGCTTGCCAGCCCAAGGCCACGTAGGACGATGCCCGCGCACGATGCTTGGCCGGCCATGCCTCGGCGGCCAGGGCCATGCCGATGCCGAACTCGCCGCCCAGACCGATACCGGCGATGGTGCGGTAGACGAGCAGATCCCAATACCCCTGCGCAAAAGCACAAAGGCCTGTAAACACGGCGAACAGCACGATGGTCCAGGTGAGCACGCGAATACGGCCGTAGCGATCGCTCAGCGCACCGAAAATGAGCCCGCCGGCCACGGCCCCGATCAGCGTCCAGGTGACCAGCGAACCTGCCTGCCCGGGGGTCAGGTGCAGATCGGCCGAAATTGCCGACAGCATGAAGCCCAGGATAAGCAGGTCAAACCCATCCATCGCATAACCGATGGTGGAACCGGCCAACGCCTTCCATCCGTAGGCGGACACTTCGTCTTTATTGGCGGAGCCATTGGCCACCGCGCTGGTTCTAGCTTCCACGTTGATCGCTCCTATTGCGCTCGTAGGGATGTTCGGGCAGGCGGCAAGACATGCCCGACGCCATGACACCCGACTCAATGGTGTATCAAATTTGAATATTAGTCTTATTTTTTAGACTGATGTGAAGAAATGTGACTAGGGATAACCCTGAAAAGCCTGTCAATCGCCCTCAGATGCCTCGTTCGGCAAACAGTTCCAGCGTGAGATCCCGGAACCAGCGATTGCCCGGGTCATCCTGGAATCGCTTGCTCCAGTGCAGGGACACGACAAAATCCCGCAGGGGAAAATCGGGCTCGATGATGGCATATCCTCCGCGAACCGCAAGGAAGTTGCGCGCGATATTGCGCGGCATCACGGCACACAGATCGGTGGCGCGGACGATATCCGGCAGAGCCAGGAAATGCTCGGTCGTCAGTCGCAGGCGGTCCTCAAGCGCCAGCAACTGCAGGATGCGCTGGATATTTGCATGGGTGCGGACCATGACGAATTCCAGGGCATGCAAATCATCCTGCGAAACCGAATCCGGGCCATGCCGGGCCAGAAAGGGATGATCCTCGCGCATCAGGATGATGTAGCGGTCGCGCAGCAGGTCATCGCGCCGGGTGCTGCCCACTCCGGGCAGGAATCCGAAGGCGAAATCGATCAAACCGCTGTCCAGCGCATCGGAAATGGCATTCTGCAGCACAGGCCGCGTCTCTATCCGCACTCCGGGGGCCCGTTCACGCAACGCAACAAGAATGTCCGGCAGGAAGCGGCCCTCGCCGATATCGCTCATGTGGATGCGAAATACCCGGCGGGACTCCCGGGAACTGAACTCGACCGATTCGTTCAGCGCCTGCTCCAGGACAGCCATGGCCCCCACCACGGACTGCGCCAGGCGATCCGCGCGCGGCGTGGGCCGCACTCCGGCACCGGTGCGCACGAACAGCGGGTCGCGCAGCATGCCCCGAAGACGCGCCAGCCCCTGGCTGGCGGCAGGCTGGCTGATCCCCAGAGACTCCGCCGCGCGGCTGACATTCCCCGAACGATGCACGGCCTCGAACAGGCGAAGCAGATTGAGATCGATATCCTTGATATTCATATTTCTAATAAAACTTATTAGCTCTATTTTATTGGATTATGAATGGCTCATGCCCATAATCCCTGGAGTCCGGACGGCAAGGCCCCCAGTGCCCGCCGTCGCCCAACAGCCCAGGCCGGCTCAGCCACCGGCCGCCATGCAGGAACACATCATGTCCGCAACACCAAGCACGCTTGCCCCCCCCGCCTCCGCCGCCCGACCCGATGGCCGTGTCACGGTCCGGGAGGCCGTGCTCGAACTGCTGCGCGCCTTCGGCATGACGACCATCTTCGGCAACCCCGGTTCCACCGAACTGCCGCTGTTCCTGGATTTCCCATCCGATTTCCGCTACCAGTTGGGCTTGCAGGAAGCCGTGGTCGTGGGCATGGCCGACGGCTACGCGCAGGCCACCCGGAATGCCGCCTTCATCAACCTGCACTCGGCCGCCGGCGTCGGCAATGCCATGGGCGCCATTTTCACGGCTTACAAGAACGGCACGCCGCTCGTCATCACGGCAGGCCAGCAAGCCCGGTCCATCCTGCCTTACGACCCCTTCCTGTCGTCGTCCAATGCCGCCGAGCTTCCCAAACCCTATGTCAAATGGAGCATCGAACCCGCGCGCGCCGAAGACGTCCCGCAGGCCATCGCCCGCGCCTACTACATCGCCATGCAGCAGCCCTGCGGGCCGGTCCTGGTCTCGATTCCCGCCGATGACTGGTCCAAACCCTGCGACCCCGTCCAACCGCGCCTCGTCAGCACCGCCACCGCCCCCGAACCCGGGGTGCTGGCAGAAGTCGCCAAAGCCCTCGCCTCCTGCCTGCGCCCGGCCTTTGTCGTGGGCTCGGGCGTGGATCGCGACGGCGCCTGGGACGACGTGCTGCGACTGGCCGAACGCCATAACGCCCGCGTCTGGACCGCCCCCATGTGTTCGCGGGCCGGCTTTCCGGGCGACCACCCCCTTTTCGCGGGCTACCTGCCGGCGGAGCGGCAGAAAATCGTCGGGTTGCTGGGCGGCCACGACCTGATCCTGGTCCTGGGCGCGCCTGCCTTCACCTACCATGTCGAAGGCACGGGTCCACATATCCCCGAAGGCGCCTCGCTGTACCAGATCGTCGACGACGCCCAGATCGCCGCCTGGACGCCGGCCGGAACCTCACTGATCTGCAGCGTCGACCTGGGCGTCAAGGCCTTGCTGCAAGGTCCGGAACCCATGGCTCGGCCCCGTCCGCCTCTGCGCCAGCGCCCGCCCCGGGCCGAACCCTCCTCGCCCATGTCTGTCGCGTACCTGCTCCAGACGCTGGATGAAGTCCGAGCCCGCGACTCCATTGTGGTCGAAGAAGCCCCCAGCGCGCGGCCGGTCATGCATCGCTATTTCCCCATCTACCAAAGCGAGACTTTCTACACCATGGCCAGCGGCGGACTGGGCTATGGCGTGCCGGCGGCCATCGGCGTGGCATTGGGCAAACCAGGAAAGCGCATCATCAATTTCGTGGGCGACGGATCCAGCCTGTATTCCATCCAGGCCATCTGGAACGCCGTGCAGCTCAGACAAGACATCACCTTCATCATCGTGCGCAACGGACGCTACGCCGCACTGGAGGAATTCGCGCCCACTTTCGGCTTCGAGCCGGGCTGCGACCTCGAAGGCTGCGACCTGCCGGGGCTCGATTTCGTCGCTCTGGCCCAAGGCTTTGGCTGCACTGCCAGCCGCATCAGCGACGCCTCGGCACTGCATTCCGCATTGAGCGCCGCGCTTCAGTCCAAAGGCCCCGTCCTGCTGGAGGTCGAGGTCGCCTGATCGCTCTTTTGTTTTTCCATGGACAACACCGATAACGGAGACAACACCATGCATGCATCAGCCACTTTCCCCATCCTGCGCCGGCTGCGAGCCAGCGCCATCGCCACGGCACTGACACTGGCCGGAAGCCTCGGCGTCGCGACCGGCGCGCTGGCCCAGGACTACCCGAACAAGCCGGTCAAAGTCATCGTCAACTTCCCTCCGGGGGGTGCGGCCGACCTGATTGCACGCTTCATCACCGTGCCGCTCTCCGAAGTCATGGGCCAGCCCTTCGTGGTCGAGAACAAGGCGGGGGCCGGCGGCAACATCGGCGGGGAAGTGGCCGCGCGCGCGCCCAACGATGGCTACACCCTGCTGATGAGCTCGGGCGGCATGGTGTCGATCAACCCGCTCATCTACCCGAAGATGTCCTTCGACCCGGCGAAGGATCTCACCCCTGTCGCCGCCGCGGCGCGGGTGCTGGTCTACCTTCAGGTCCGGCCAGAACTCCCCGTCAAGACGGCCAAGGAGTTCATCGCCTACCTGAAGGCCAACCCCGGCAAGCTTTCCTACGGATCGCCGGGCAATGGGTCATCCCCCCACCTGGCCGGCGAGCTCTTCGCCGAGCGGGCCGGCATACAGGCCACCCATATCCCCTACCGAGGCGCGGCGCCGGCCATGCAAGACCTGCTGGGCGGCCAGATCCAGTTCATGTTCGACCCCGGCATCGGCCTTCAGAACGTGCCGACCGGCAAGCTGCGCCTGCTGGCCGTGGGCAGCATGAAGCGCTCACCGCTTTTCCCGGACGTCCCCACGCTGGATGAAGTCGGCCTGAAGGGCTTCGATGCCGACACCTACTTCGGCTTCTATGCGCCCGCCGGCACGCCTCCGGAAATCATTCAGCGCCTGAACCGCGAAATCAACAAGATCGTCAGCACCAAGGAGTTCCGCGAACGCCTGCTGGCCATGGGCGGCGAACCCTCCCCCATGTCGCCCAAGGAATTCGGCGACAAGGCGCACGACGATGCCGAGCGCTTCGGCAAGCTGATCCGCGAACGCCACATCATGGGAGGCTGACCGCAACAGGCCGCCGCGCCGTCAACTCGCCGCCTGGCGTCCCTGCTGACGCCAGGCGAGCAGCGCCAACACCACGAGCAAGGCCGAGATCGCCGCCGCATAGACATCCACCGCCAACGACAATCCGATCTTGTCCGCCAGCAGGCCTACACCGATGACCGGCGCGGTCGCACCCATGTAAGACGACAGGAAATACGTGGACATGTTGGCGGTGCGCCGGTGCTCGTCGGCGTTCAAGCCAGCGATCACGGCGGCGCTCATGAACCCGTAGCCCTGCCCCACACCGACGAAAACCATGCCCAACGCGAGAACCAGCACATCATGAAGGGCCAAGCCCAGCGCCAACAGGCCCACGGCCACGGCAAAACCCAGCATCCCGAGCGCCAACCCCTTGAAAGGAGCGATACCGCGCTGGACGAACTGGATGAACGTGGAGGCGATCGCCATCAACAGGAATGCGCCGCCCACGACCAGGGGCCCGGCCCATGGAAGTACCTGCCGCAAGGCGGAAGGCACCAGCGAAGCAAAAAAGCTGCCGACGGCAAACGTGGCGAATCCCGCCGCGCAGGCCAAAAGGAAGCTCGGCCGCTTGGCGGGCGTGGGCAAGGCCATCTGAGGACGGATGGACAAGGGCACCCGCCGGCCGAACGGCCCCTGCAACATGGCGCGATGGCGTACGAGCAGCACCAGGTTGAAGGCCGCCCCGATCAGCACCGCCACATAGGGCAGGACCAACGGGAACCAGCCGGCCTGGGCGAGCGCCCCACCCAGCACAGGCCCGAGCCCGAATGCAATGCTGATGGCCGCCGAGGTGACCACGGCCGCCACATGACGATCGCGCTCAGGATGGGACTCGGCCAACGCCGCCGCGCCAGCCGTGGTCAGCAAGCCATTGCCGAAACCGATCATGAACCGCGCCAGGGCGAGTACCGCCACATTGGGCGCCAACGCCGAAATGATCAAGCCGGCCATCAGCAGGCACAACGACGTAAGCACCACGCGAAAGCGCCCAATCGTGTCGGAAATCCGCCCGAAGCAGATCAGCGCGGGCAGCACGCCCACCATGTAGGCCGTAAAGATATAGGTCAGCGCGCTTGGGGGTATGCCCCACTCGGACTGATACAGCGGATAGATGGGCGTGGGCAGCGAGCTCGTCGTGAAGCACAGCCAAAGGGCCAGGGCGGTGGCGACAAAACCTCCCCAGCGATCCATGCATTTCGGCTTTGCTCGCATATTTTCCACACTCTCGTGAATACAAGCCGCAATTATAGGGCCCGAAGATCCAGCCGGCGTCAGTCACAGACCGCTTTCATTGGGTTATGCTGGTCCGGAGTCCGGGCTCAAAGCATTGCCGTTCAACTCTCTTACTCCTGTCCATTCCACCGATAACAACCCTGGAGCACTTACCATGACCGTCATTTCCCTGCTCATCAACGGCCAGCACAAACCAGCCAGCAATGGGGCGACCTTCGATCGCAAGAATCCCCTGGATGGCAGCGTGGCGACTACGGCCCCCGCGGCAACGGCGGACGATGCCCGCGCTGCCGTCGAAGCCGCGTCCAAAGCCTTCCCGGCCTGGGCGGCCATGGGCCCCAACGAACGCCGCGCCCTGCTGCTCAAGGCAGGCCAGGCATTGCAAGCCAAGGTGGATGCGTTCATTGCGGCCATGGCGGGCGAGACCGGCGCATCGGCCATGTGGGCGGGCTTCAACGTTCACCTGGCGTCCAATATCCTGATCGAAGCGGCGGCGCTCACCACGCAAGTCAGCGGCGAAGTGATCCCCTCCGACGTCCCCGGCAACCTGGCCATGGGCATCCGGCAACCCGCGGGCGTCGTGCTTGGCATGGCCCCCTGGAATGCACCAGTCATCCTGGGCGTGCGCGCCATCGCCACGCCGCTGGCCTGCGGCAACACCGTCGTGCTCAAGGGTTCCGAACTTTGCCCCGCCACGCACGGCCTCATCATCGAAGCCCTGCAAGATGCCGGCCTGCCGGAAGGCGTCGTGAACTTCATCACCAACGCACCGGCCGATGCCGGCGAGATCGTCGAGGCCATGATTGCGCACCCCGCCGTCCGCCGCGTCAACTTTACCGGTTCGACCCGGGTCGGCAAGATCATTGCCAGCACCTGCGCCAAATACCTCAAGCCCGCGGTGCTCGAGCTGGGCGGCAAGGCGCCGCTGGTCATCCTCGATGACGCCGATCTCGACCAGGCTGTCGACGCCGCCGCCTTCGGCGCCTTTGCGAACTCCGGCCAGATCTGCATGTCGACCGAACGCATCATCGTCGATCAGAAGATCGCCGACGACTTCGTCGCCCGCCTGACCAAGAAGGCCACCAGCCTGCCGCTGGGCGACCCGCGCAAGGGGCCCGTGGTGCTGGGCTCCGTGGTCGACATGGCGACCGTGCATCGCTGCAACGAGCTCATCGACGATGCCTTGGCCAAAGGCGCCACGCTGCTGTGCGGCGGCAAGGCCGAGAACACCCTGATCCCCGCCACCTTGCTCGACCATGTCACCCCGGCCATGAAGATCTACAGCGAAGAATCTTTCGGGCCGGTCAAGGGCATCGTGCGCGCCAAAGACGTCGACGAAGCCGTGGCCATCGCCAACGACAACAGCTATGGCCTTTCTGCGGCGGTCTTCGGCAAGGACGTCGCCCGCGCCTTCCAGGTCGCCAAGCGCATCGAGTCCGGCATCTGCCACGTCAACGGCCCCACCGTCCACGACGAAGCCCAGATGCCTTTCGGCGGCGTGAAGGAAAGCGGCTATGGGCGCTTCGGCGGCAAGGCCGGCATCGAGGCCTTCACCGAACTGCGCTGGATGACCATCCAAACCACCCCTCGCCATTACCCGTTCTGATACTCATTACGTGGATCCCGCCTTTCGGCGGGATGACGAGCCCGGGGCAAGGATGACGATCGCGTCCTGGGTTCGACGAATCAGCCAGAAAAATCGTCCAGCACCGCCCCACGGCTGGCGGTGGAGCAGTTGAAGGCGAACTTGGCCTGGACGCCACGCAGATAACGCGGGGCGGGGGCTTTCCAGGCGGCACGGCGGCGGACGATTTCCTCTTCGGAAACGTTCAACTGCAATAACTGCCGATGGGCATCGATGGTGATCGAGTCGCCTTCCTGCACCAAGGCGATGGTGCCACCCACCGCGGCCTCGGGCGCCACATGTCCAACCACCATGCCCCAGGTGCCGCCCGAGAAGCGGCCATCGGTGATCAAACCCACGGAATCGCCAAGCCCTTCGCCGATCAGCGCGCTGGTAGGCGCCAGCATCTCGGGCATGCCCGGCCCACCCTTGGGCCCCAGATAACGCAAGACCATGACATCGCCGGCCTTGATGCGCCCATCCAGGATCGCCTGCAGGGCGCTTTGCTCGTCATCGAACACACGGGCCGGTCCCGTCATGGCGGGGTTCTTGAGCCCGGTGATCTTGGCCACGCAGCCCTCGGTGGAGAGATTGCCTTTCAGGATCGCCAGGTGCCCCTCTTTGTACAAGGCGTGGTCCAGGGGCCGGATGACGGACTGATCGGTGGGAGGGACGCCGGGAACCCTCTCGAGCACCTGGGCCACCGTCTGCCCCGTGATGGTGATGCAATCGCCATGCAGCAAGCCGGCATCGAGCAACAGCCGCATGACCTGCGGCACCCCGCCCGCGCGATGAAAATCCACCGTCAGGTAACGGCCGCTGGGTTTCAAGTCGCAGATCACCGGCACACGCCGGCGGACGCGCTCGAAATCATCGATGTTCCAATCCACTCCCGCCGCATGCGCAATGGCCAGGAGATGCAGCACGGCATTGGTTGAACCACCCACCGCCATCACCACACTGACGGCATTTTCGATGGACTTGCGGGTAACGATGTCGCGCGGCTTGAGATCGAGCTCGATCGCCCGCAGCAGAACCCGGGCGGATTCGGCGGCCGACGCAACTTTTTCTTCGTCGACATTGGCCATCGTGGAGGAATGCGGCAGGCTCATGCCCATGGCCTCGAAGACCGAGCTCATGGTGTTTGCGGTATACATGCCGCCGCAGGAACCCGGGCCTGGGATGGCATGCAGTTCGACCTGCCTGAGTTCGCTGTCGCTCAAGCGGCCCGCCGCGTGCTCGCCCACCGCCTCGAACACGCTGACGATATTCAGATCCTTGCCATGCAGCCTGCCCGGCATGATGGTGCCGCCATACACGTAGATGGCCGGCACATTGGCACGCAACATGCCCATCATGCCGCCGGGCATGTTCTTGTCGCACCCGCCGATCACCAGCACGCCGTCCATCCATTGACCCTGGACGCAGGTCTCGATGCAATCGGCGATGACCTCGCGCGACACCAGCGAGTACTTCATGCCCTCGGTGCCCATGGCCATGCCATCGGAGATGGTCGGCGTGCCGAACATCTGGGCATTGCCGCCATGCTGTTGAATGGCGGTAATGGCGGCATCGGCCAGGCGTTGCAAGCCGCTGTTGCATGGGGTGATAGTGCTGTGTCCGTTGGCCACTCCCACCATGGGCTTGGCGAAATCGGACTCTTTGTATCCCAGAGCGTAGAACATGGATCGGTTCGGAGCGCGTGCCGTACCCTGGGTGATATTGGCGGAACGCAATGGCCTTTTGCTGAGATCACCTGCCATGGGATTTCCTTTTTGTTCTGAGCGGCCCAGAAGGCCGCTCAGAACAGTTATTCGGCGACGATGCCCGCGCGCTTGATGATCCTGCCCCACTTCGGGGTATCAGTAACAACCGCCTTTCCGAGGTCCTCGCCAACACCACGCCATGGCTCGACACCAATATCTGCCCAAGAAGCAATTAGACTCTTGTCGGAAATCGCTTGCTGCACATGCTTTTCAAGTAACTTCGTGATTTCCACAGGCGTATTTGCAGGCGCGAAAATGCCGAACCAACCACCCAGATCATAGTCCTTCAAACCAGATTCCGCCATGGTCGGCACGTCAGGTAGCGCTGCGACACGCGTAGCGTTAGTCACCGCGAGCCCCTTCACTCGACCACTCTTGATCGTCGGAATCGCCAGTGAAGCATCAGCCATCACAAAATCCAGCCGCCCCCCCAACAAGTCGGTCATCGCGGGCGGCACCCCCTTGTAGGGCACATTAAGCGCCTCAAGGCCAGCCAACTGGGTATACAACGCGCCGGCGACCTGTCCCGTCGCATTGCCGGTACCGTAGGTATATTTACCTGGCGCCTTCTTGATCTGCTCTGTCAATTCCTGCAGGCTCTTGACCGTTGTCTTTTCTGGATTCACCACAACCACGAAACCCAGTGTCGCAACCGGTGCAATGGGTGTGAAGTCTTTTACCGGGTCGAACGGCAGCTTTTTGAACAAATGTACGTTCGCAACGGGTGCCGAATTAGGCGTGAACAGGATCGTATAACCGTCGGGAGCGGCCGTCGCGACGGTCTGCGCCGCAATATTGCTGAGTGCACCGGGTTTATTCTCGATAAACACAGTCTGTCCAAGCGATTTCTCCATGCGCTGCGCCAATTGGCGAGCCACAGTATCGATTCCGCTCCCTGTCGGATAGCCCAGCAGCATGCGGATAGGCTTACTGGGGTAGTTGTCGGCTGTTGCCGGCATAGCGAACGTCGTCAACGACAACACCGAAACGGCCAAAGCGGCCTTCAACGAGATATGTCTCACTCCCTTCTCCTTTAGTTGTTTTCTTTGGCATGGACTACAAAAACGTTGGGCGTCAAAATCGCGCCGACAAAGCAGCCGCAGCGAGATTCGCCGCATAGCTGGTGGCCGCCTGCCCAGACATTTCCGGCGCTAGGCGCAGATATTGTTTGATGGCCCTCAAGCTGACAACGCTGTTGGTGAGCAACGTCGTAATGAGCGTGTCTGCATGAAGGTCCAAGTCGGCAGACGGATAAACCTTGCGTACCAGCCCCGCCTGCAGCGCCTCCTGCGCATCCAGCTCTTCACGGCTGTACACCATGTGCGCGAGCGTCTTGATCGGCAGGCGATCCATCAACGCGGTCATCACAAGTAAGGGAGGGATATCCCGCTCCATTTCCGGAATCGAAAAGATCGCATCCTCAGCACAGAGCGTCATGTCGCAGACACTGGCGAGCGCGCAACCCGCACCCACCGCCCTACCCCGTACCACGGCCACTACGGGCACCGACGCATTCTTTATCGCGTCATACAATTCCAGGGGTGGCATGGCCACAACTTGCCGAAGCGTTTCAACTGATGGCTTCGAGCCCAGTGTTGGAATCGGCGAGTCCCTGCCTACGCAGAAATCAGCGCCGTGAGCCGCAAGTCGCACCACTTTTATCGATTCATCGATCGTGGCCAGGGCGGCGACAATCTCCTCGCCCATTTCGGCCGTCAGGGCGTTTCCTCTCTCTACACGGTTCAACACAATGTCGAGTAGCCCGCCTTCCCGGCGAATCCTTACGTGCTCAGAACTCATTGCTCGCCTCGTCGATATGGTGGATGTAGCCCCAGACAACAGCAGGAGTTGCCGGCATTGGAATTTCATCGTGACCGAACTCGCTCAAGGCGTCGGCAAGCGCATTGAAAATCGCCGCAGTGGCTGGCGTAATGCCACTTTCTCCCCCCCCCTTCACTCGTAAAGGATTACCGGTCGTCGGGTCTTCGGTGAACTCGAGCGAAAGCGGCGGCACTGCGCCAGCGCGCGGTACGCCATAGTCCATGTACGATCCGGACAAAACCTGTCCGCTGAGCCGATCCACGTAATACCCCTCGGAGAATGCCTGCCCAATGCCTTGCGCAAGCCCTCCATGCACCTGACCCTCTAGAATCAGAGGATTGATCGGCTGACCAACATCATCAATCGAGGAGTAATGCAGCAGTTCAACGTCGCCAGTGTCCGGGTCAACCTCCAACTCGCACACCGCCGCTCCCGTCGGATGTGCCGGCATGCGGCCTGCAAACTCGGCCTCAGCGTCCAGAGCCCGAATCTGCGGATCCTGCGGTAGCCCGTGCTGTGCGACATACGCGGCCACATCGAACAGACTGACACTGCGGCCGCTCTTAGCGCTCGAGTATTGGCCCTCGACAAACGCAAGCTCAGATGCCTCGTCACCCAGAATCCGAGATGCGATATCCCTGGCTTTCTCGAGAATCATGGCAGACGCTTCCACCAGCAACGTCCCTCCCAGACGCATCGATCTGTCCGAATGCGAACCGCCCCCAAACTTCACGAACGCCGTGTCGCCGGTGCGCAACCTGACCGAGGTGGCAGGTACCCCAAGCTGCGCCGAAACTACCTGGGCAAATGTCGTCGCATGCCCTTGCCCCTGACTCTGGGTCCCAGCAGCGACATCAATCACGCCCTCCGGAAGAACACTCACCCTAACCCATTCCCGTGGGGCGCCGACGGGCCCCTCGATATAATTTGCAAGACCGATTCCGCGCAGCCTGCCGGCCGCCTGTGATTCCGCACGACGCGCCTCAAAACCTTCCCAGTCGGCCAGAAGCAGCGCCCGATCCATGTTGGCTTCAAACGTGCCGCTATCATAGGTAAGGCCCATTGGAGTCCTGTAGGGAAGCTGCTTTCGCTGCACGAGGTTGCGCCGTCGGATTTCCACCCGATCCATGCCCATTTCGCGGGCGGCGATATCGAGCATGCGCTCCATCACATGATGGGCCTCGGGCCTTCCGGCCCCTCGATACGGGCCCGTCGGTACCGTATTCGTGAGCACGCCACTAATATGTACAGAAGCTACCGGCACGTCGTAGACCGTAGTCATGATCCGAGAACCGTTTGACATCGGCACATAAGACACTGTGTGCGCCCCGACGTTGCCAATCCACTCATTGTCGATCGCTAAAATGCGGCCCTGCGCATCGAACGCGAATGCCGCACGGACGATCTGATCTCGCCCCTGATAATCCGAGACGAACGCCTCGCTCCGATCACCAGTCCATTTCACCGGACAACCAACGTGGCGCGCCCCCCATACAACTGCGAGCTGCTCGACATTGACCATGCTACGTGGACCGAAGCCACCGCCGACATCTGGACAGATCACACGCACTTTTTCTGGTGTCGTGCGCAGCGCACTGACAAGACACATCTTCTGGCGGTGGGCCCCCTGGCTACCCGAGATCATTGTGTAACTGTCATGAGCAGCATCGTAGATCCCGATCGCGGCACGCGGCTCCATTTGGCAACCCACAATGCGGCTGTTCCGAAACTCCCGACGCAACACATGAGCGGCATCCTTGAAAATCTCCTGCACTGCGCTTCGGTCGCCAATCTGGACCTGGAAAGCCAGGTTATGGGCCGCCCCCTCCCACAACAGCGGCTTATCTTTCTTGATCGCGTCATCTGCCTCCACGACAGATTCAAGCGGCTCGTAGTCGACATCGATCAACTCGCAGGCATTGCGCGCAGCCATCACGCTTGTCGCTATCACCATCGCAACCGGCTCGCCAACATGGCGTACCTTATCGACAGGCAGGGGTAAATGGAGTTGATTGAACACCCCTCCAGTCAATGAGTCCGTGAAAGCCGGCCGCGTCCAATCCACGGCATCGGCCGGGTTGGGGACATGGTCAAGCCCCTGAAAGCCGGCATCCAGATAATCTTGACCGATCAATACTGCCAACACGCCAGGAGCAGCCGACGCCAGCCGCGTATTGATCGAGCAGATAATCGCGTGTGCGTGCGGAGAGCGAAGAAATGCGGCATACACCTGACCATCAACATTGATATCGTCGCTATAGCGGCCATTCCCTGTCACCAGGCGATGGTCTTCCAGCCGCGGCAAAGGCTGACCAATCATCACTGCCCTCCCTCTGAAACATCCCAGGCAAGATCGGGGTACATCTCATACGCGGCACTGCGCACGGCTTTGATGATGTTGACGTAGCCGGTACAACGGCAAATGTTCCCTTCAAGAGCGGTGTTGATTGCCTCATCGTCCAGCGACACTGGGCGATGGCGTAAGAAATACTCGACTGCCATGATCATTCCCGGCGTACAGAAGCCGCACTGCAACCCGTGGCATCGAACGAAGGCCGCCTGGACCGGGTGCAATTGTTCGCCCTGGGCCAGCCCCTCGACAGTTTTCACGATACTGCCATCGACCTGCGCGACCAGCACTGAGCACGATTTGACTGCCACCCCATTCAGCGAAACCGTACACGCACCACACTGCGAGGTGTCGCATCCGACATGCGTGCCGGTCAACCCACACCCTTGCCGCAAGAAATCCACCAGCAGCGTGTTGTCGTCAACCTGACGACTGACCCTTTCACCGTTAACCTGTAGTTCAACCACTACCATTGTCTATCCGTCCATTTCCCTGACTGCTCAAAAGGTTTCCAGCATCCTCGCGTCATATCTTTGTCAGTGCACTGACATTCTCGTTGAAGCGCTTGAAGAACTCCGCCGCAAGCTTATTAGCCACCGACGAAACCAGACGCGCCCCAATCTGCGCTAGCTTGCCGCCGACCTCAGCGGTTGACAGGTAGATCAGCTCGGTACCGCCCTCGACGTCCGCTAATCGGACTTCTGCCTTCATCTTGCCAAAGCCCGCGACGCCGCCTTCGCCTTGACCCGCCAATCGATAGCTAATGCCCTCGACCCTATCTGACAAAGCAAGATTGCCTTTGAACCTTGCCTTGACCGGTCCTACCGCCGCTATCACGACGGCCAGGTACTCGTCTTCGCTTTTGGCATCGAATGACTCGCATCCAGGCACGCATAACTGCAGAACTGCCGGATCATTGAGGCATTTCCAGACCAAATCACGCGGCGCATCAATAACCTGGGTCCCCTTAAACTCCATCACAACACCTCCCTTTGCTGATTCCGTATCCCACAGCGCGTTACACCTAGCGCATCAGACTGGCAACAGCCCGCCGAGTGCACACCTTCACCAAGTGAGCACGGTACGGGGCCGGAGCACTCGCATCCTCCAACATCAACGAAGCGTCGAGCAAAAGACCATCCAAGGCCCTCGCGTCAAAGGCGTCGCCCAACGCATCTTCCGCCTCAGTCCAGCGAAACACTGAAGGGGCTGCGCCCGTGACCGCAACCCGCACCCTACCTCCTGTGCGCGCGACGAATACCCCCGGTGCGGCGTAGCCTGATGCCTTGTGTGCATACTTCAGATAGGTCGCACTGTCTGGGCAAGGAAACTCCACAGCCGTCACCAGCTCGGTCTCCTGTAACGCAGTCTCAAACATGCCGATGAAATACTTATCAGCGGGAATCCGACGCAAGTTGGTAACCACCGTTCCATTCAGCCCAAGTACCGCTGCTGGATAGTCCGCTGACGGATCATTGTTGGCGACAGAGCCGCCAATAGTGCCGCAGTTGCGCACCTGGGGGTCGGCAATCAGCCCTGCCAGCGTTGCCAGCGCTGGAAGCGCCTGCGCCACCACGGGAGATGCGGCAACCTGCGCATGACTGGTCGCGGCTGCAATACGCAATGTGGCTCCACGTAGAGTGATACCGTGCAGCTCCGACAGCTTCGTAAGATCGACAAGATGCGTGGGCTCAGCCAAACGTTGCTTGAGCGTCGGCACCAGAGTCATTCCTCCGGACAGCGGTCGGGCACCTTCATGTCGCTTGAGAAACGAGACGGCATCATCAATAGAAGCGGGACGGTAATAGGCAAAAGCGTACACGCTGCCTCCTTTTCAAGACTGGCCCAGAAAGCCCTGCACGATGGAAGCTAGGGCGAGTGGCGTTTCAAACATCGGATAGTGGCCAGCATTGGGAATCACCATCGATTGAGCATTCGGATACCAGGACAACCAGGTGCGTTCCATCAGCGCTGCAGTCAGAGTTGGATCAAACTCTCCCGTCAGAACACACACAGGCACCTGCTGACCTTTAACGCATTCTGAAAAATCCACTGTCGCCCATTGCTGGAGGTAAGCCGCGAAGGCCTGCTCAGTCGAGCTCTCGATTGAACGCTGCGCCATGCGCCCTAGCCACGCGCTCGTCAGGCGGTTCCCTGTGGAATAGTCAAGAATACGTTCGCGAGCGGCCACATCCGCCACTGCGCCTTCAAACATTGCCAGCCGTTGTGCATCCATCTTCGAGCTGCAGGCAGGCACTGCGGCAACGGCGAGCATGCGATCGATCCGCTGCGGCACAGCCAACAAAACACGCTGGATCGCGACACCACCCATTGAATGCCCAATCAGTGAAAATCGATCCCAACCCAGGTGATTGGCCAGGCGAACAACGTCCTCCGCACTTTCCTCAAACGAAAATGCTCCGGCCATGTGCCTCGACCTCCCATAGCCTCGATAGTCAAAAGCCACAAGCGTAAAGACTTCCTTATCAAGCGCCTCGCCGACAGACGTCCAATCGCTGGCCTCGCCGAGCCATCCATTCATGGCCAGGATTTTTTTTGGTCCATGGCCGAATTGCAGGTAGCCATTCAACATGATGCCCTCGCGAGTCAAAATTCAGGCCAAACGCGGGCCGGCCGGATGCGGCCTCGCACTTCGCCGAAACCGATGGTTACCGCGCCCTCGTGCGAGGCTCGCGCCTTGAGAATGATTTCGTCGCCATCGTCCAGCGCGGTGCGGAACTCGCCGTTGCCGACAGGCAGCGGATCCTTGCCCGCGTTGGTGAGTTCGGTGAGGCAGGCGCGTGATTCATCCTGCTCACCGGAAATCGTGCCGCTGCCGATCAAGTCGCCGGGACGCAGATTGCACCCGTTGCTGGCGTGATGGGTCAGCATCTGGCCAAAGGTCCAGTACAGGTTGCTCAGGTGGGTTCGCGTGATGCGCACCGCCGGCTGACCGGCGTCGCGCTGCGCAGCGGTGGAGATCCACGCTTCGAGTGCGATGTCGATCCCCCCTTCGGCTTGATCCTTGACGCCGTTCAAATAGGCAAGCAGCGGTGGGTCATCGGCCTGCCTCGCCGTGGCTGGCAGGCGGAAAGGCAGCAATGCTTCCTCGGTGACGACCCACGGCGACACAGAGGTCAGGAAGCTCTTGCCCAGGAATGGGCCGAGCATCTGCTCCCACCACTGAATGCTTTTTGCGGACCAGTCATTCAGCAGGCAATACCCGAAGATATGGTCTCGCGCGGCATCGATAGGGATGGGTTCGGACAGGCGGTTGCCGCGCGCCACAAAGGCGGCCATTTCGAGTTCGAAATCGAGCATGGGCGCCGGGCCGAAGCCGATCTGCCCATCCGTCCTCCGGTACTGCCCATTGGGCCTTACGACATCGGTCCCGCTGATGCGGATGGAGGACGCCCGGCCGTGATAGGCGACCGGCAATGACGTGAAGACCGGCGGCAAGGGGTCCTGCAGGCCTTTGAAACGCCCATGGCGTTCGGTGTGGTGCCTCGAAGTGAGAAAGTCGGTGTAGTCTCCAATGTCGCACGGCACCTCCATCTGCACCTGACCTTGCTCGAGCAGGATCTGGTCGGCCACCGCCAGCGCGCGAAGCGAGTCCGGACTGCCGCTGCTCAGCAATTCGGACAACGCCGCCCGCAACGCCGACGCCAACCGCCTCTCCGCCCCCATGAGCTCATTCAGGCGACCGGTTTGGGTTACGCGCACCGCCTCGGCGGCATCGCCTTCGAACAGGCCGGCGGCCAATGCCGCCTGCAGGTCGACGACCTTATCGCCGATCGCCACACCGGCGCGACGCTCTCCGCTGGTGCTGAAGATGCCCAAGGGCAGGTTCTGAATCGGGAAATCGCAATCAGGCCGGTTGGCCGATTCCACCCAGGAGCGACGGGCGGGGTCATGGGTTGCATTCAATTGGGTCATGGCATTGATGGTCTGGTGGCGGCACGTGCGGACTTTTCATTGGTCCACGCATCGAGCTTGCGGTGAGCGCTCGCACGGTACTCGTCATGTTGCGCCGCAGTCCCTGTCGGCACGGTGAACTCGAGACGGAATCCATTGGGGTCGAAAAAGTAGATCGACCGGACGAAATGATGGTCGGTCACGCCCACCACATCCACGCCGGCGGTCTCCAGCCGGCGTTTCATCGCCTCGAGCTCTTCCAGGGAACCCAGACGCAACGCAATATGGTTGACCCAGGCGGGCGTGTTGGGAGACGGCTCGGCCTGCTGGTCATCACCCAGATCAAAGAAGGCAATGCTCGAGCCGTCGGTCATTTCAAAGAAAATATGGACATACGGGCAATACTCGCCAGTGCTGGGCACATTGTCTGCCTTGATCACGTGCACAAGACGCAGTCCGAGCAGATCTTCGTAGAAATGCCGGGTTTCCTCCGCGTCGCGGCAGCGCCACGCGAAATGATGCAGACCCAGCACGGGGGGGATCATGGACATGCTGTCCTCCTGAATCACTGTGGGTCAGAGCTCGACGGCATCGACATCGTATTGGAACAGCCACTCGTAGCGTTCCTTGACACGCTCTTCCGTGAACTGGCTGTCGACATACTCGGTCGCCCCTTTCACATCGGAAAGCGCGGGGTTATGGAAACGCGTGGCGTTCTCATTGGAACCGCGGACCACCCGCGCCGTGCGCTCCTTGCGGGCATCCTCGTAGCGCTGGAAGGCCGTGGGCACGGAATCACGGTATTTCTCGAGCGCGCGCGCCAGGATGTAGCCGTCCTCGATCGCCATGCAGGCCCCCTGAGCCAGGAATGGCAAGGTGGGATGGCAGGCATCGCCCAGCAACGTAATGCGCCCCTTCGACCAGGTCTCCATGGGGTCGCGCACCTTGAGCACCCACTTGTAAGGCGTGTCGATGGCCCGGATCAGGGTCTGGACATCCTCGTGCCAGCCTTTGAAATCCTCGAGGCATTCCTCGTGCGTACCGGCCTCCGACCAGGATTCGATGTCCCAACGATTGCCTTCCACCGCCCCGACGAAGTTCATCAACTCGCCGCCGCGCAGCGGATACTGGATGACATGGGCGCCGGCGCCCACCCAGTTGGAGCCATAAGGCTCGCGCAATGCGGCAGGCAGCCTGTCGGTCGGAATCACGCCTCGCCAGGCCATCACCCCGGAATAGCGCGGCGCGTCGGGCCCGAACAGGGCCTCCCGGGTTCTGGAGTGCACGCCATCGGCGCCGACAGCCGCGTCTGCCTCATACGCCACGCCATCGGAGGCGGTGACCCTGACGCCGCGATCCGTTTGTTCGAACCCGACGACGCGCACGCCCAGGCGGATCGCATCCGGCTTCAATGCCTTGACGCCTGCCACGAGAATGGCATGCAGATCGGCGCGATGCACCGTGAAATAGGGGTACCCGTAGTTGGCGCGAGATACCGCGCCAAGATCGAACAACGGCCAGATCTGGCCGGTATTCCACAGGCGGATCCGCTTGCCGATGGGCTCGCACGCCACGGCTTCGAGCGCATCGCCCAGGCCGAGACGATACATCACGCCGGTGGCGTTGGACGCCATCTGAATCCCGGCGCCGACCTCGCCCAGCGCCGCGGCCTGCTCAAGCACCGTGACGTCGAACCCCTTCTTCAACAGCGCGATCGCAGCGGTGAGGCCACCGATACCGGCCCCGATGATTGCGATTTTCATGGTCTATTCCATTCCATCAATTGGCCGACACGCCTACTTTCTTGACCAGCCGTGTCCATTTCGAAAGCTCAGTGTCGATATCGCGCTTGAACTCTTCGGGCGAGTTCATCACCGGGTCGAGCCCCGTCTCCGCCATCTTGCTCCGCAGCGCCGTGTCTTGCGACAGCGTCTTGAGCGCCCCGGACAACACCTTCAACACATCGGGCGGCGTTGCGGCCGGCGCCACAAGACCCACCCATGAGTAGGTCTCGAAATCCTTGCCGATCACCTCACGCACCGTCGGCACATCCGGCAATTGCGGCGCGCGTTCGCGCCCCGTGGTCGCCAACACCTTCACGCGGTTCGCCTTGGCATAGGCGGATACGATCGGTATGTTCTCAAGCGTCAGGTCGACCTGACCGCCGAGAAGATCGTTCAATGCCGGAGCACCGCCCTTGTAGGGCACATGCAGAAGGTCGACGCCCGCTTCGTCCTTGAACCATTCCCCGACAAGATGGGGCAGGGAGCCATAGCCGGCCGAGCCGTACGACAGCTTCTCGGTCTTGGACAACGCGATGAACTCCTTCAGGGAGTTGGCCTTGATGTTGCTGCGAGCGGTCAGCACGAGGGGGCTGCGCCCCACCATGGACAGAGGCGCGAACGAGGTGGTCGGCGAATAGTTCAGATTGGAATACAGCGCGGGCGCAACGCCCAGGCTGCTGGTACTGCCCCAGAGCAGGGTATAGCCGTCGGGTGTTGCACGGGCGACATAGGACGAACCCAAGGTGCCGCCAGCGCCGGGCCGGTTCTCGACGACCACGGATTGCTTGAGCAGAACGCCGAGTTCATTGGCGAGCAAACGAGCGCTGGTATCAGTGGGACCGCCCGGCGCAAACGGCACGACGATGGTTACGGGGCGATCGGGGTAGGCTTGCGCCGCAGCGGCCGGCGCGACGGCACAGGCGGTGACGGCCAATGCCAAAATGGAAACGATCTTGGAAAAATTCTGCGTCATGCCAAAGGTCCTCTGGAAAGCGCCACAAAAGATGTGCCGGCCGAACACGGCGGCACCCGAAATGTGGCATCAATACTAGAGAAGCTTTGCTGTCAGCAGAAGCAAAAAGATTCTATCGCTTGATCGAAGAAACCGAACAATCCCGCCGCTTGAGGCAGATTCGGCGTGACTCACTCGCCCGAGGACGGGCTTCTGCGCATGGCTGCGCGCCGCCGAGCGCCTCGGCCGAAGCGGCCGCCGATGTCCTTGAGCACGTCCGAAAACCGCTCGATGAGCTCCAGGTTGCCTCGCCCCGACCGTGTGATGCAGTAGAAGGCGAACTCGACCCGCGGCGTCAACGCATGCAGCCGCACCCGGAAACGCTCACATGCGGCAGCGGACAAGGAAGGAAGAATGGCCACCCCGAAACCCGCTTCGGCCATCGCAATGGCGGTTTCCATATGGCCCACGACAATGCGTTTTCCGGTCGTGACACGCTCTCGCGACAGGGCTTCCTCGGTCACGCGCTGGATCGGGTTCCCCTTGGGCAGGGCCATCAACGGAACGTCTTGCAGGGCGCTCCACGCCAGTTGCGTCGACGAGGGATCCAGCCAGTTGTCGCCGCCGGAGAGCGGTGAGACGGCAAGCAAATGCGTAGGAAAGATCGGCGTGTGGTCGATGCCCGAGGCTTTGTCGAAAAACGCACCGTAAGCGGCGTCGAGCTCGCCCGTTTCGACCAGGCGCAACAGCTCTCCCGGAGCAGTGTCGCTCACCTCCACGCTCACATCCGGGTTCAAATCCGCAAAGGCTTTCAGCACCCTGGGCATGAGGCTGACGGCAATGTGAGGGGTCACCCCGACACGCAGCAAACGACGCTCTTCCCGCCCCATGGTCGCCAATTGCAGCGCGGAGCTCTCAAGCATCTGGACGATGTGCAGCGCCGTCGGCAGGAAGCACCGGCCGGCCTCGGTCAGGCTGACCGTTCGCGTATTGCGGTCGAGCAGCCTGCATTGCAATTGGGACTCGAGCTCCCGGATCACCGCCGACAGCGCGGCCTGCGACAAATGCAGGCGCTGCGCTGTCTTGGTGAAACTGAAGGTCTCGGCGACGCCGATAAAGGCCTTCAGTTGTCTAAGCGAGAGATTCATCCCAAGCAGGCGGCCCGCTTACTTGCCGCGGCCCAACTGAGAGATGTCGCGCACGGCGCCGCGGTCGGCCGAGGTTGCCAGGGCCGCATAGGCCTTGAGCGCCTGCGAGACGATACGCTCACGGTCGACAGGTTGCCAGGCCTTGTCGCCCCGGGCTTCCATGGCGGCCCGGCGCGCGGCCAATTCCTTTTCGCTGATGGCAAGATGGATGCGACGGTTCGGGATGTCGATTTCGATCGTATCGCCGTCGTTGACCAGGCCGATGTTGCCGCCCTCGGCCGCCTCGGGCGAGGCGTGGCCGATGACCAGCCCGGACGAGCCGCCCGAAAAACGGCCATCGGTCAGCAAGGCGGAACTGGCGCCCAGCCCCTTGGACTTGAGGTACGAAGTGGGATACAGCATTTCCTGCATGCCGGGCCCGCCCTTGGGGCCTTCGTAGCGGATGATGACGACGTCGCCGGCCTTGACCTGGTCGCCCAGGATGCCATCGACGGCGGCTTCCTGGCTTTCGTACACACGGGCCTTGCCGGTGAACGTCAGGATGCTGTCATCCACCCCCGCGGTCTTCACGATGCAGCCGTTGGGCGCCAGGTTGCCGTACAGCACGGCCAGGCCGCCATCCTGCGAATAGGCGTGCTCCTTGCTGCGGATGCAACCCTTTTCACGGTCGAGATCCAGCGCATCGTAGTAGCGATCCTGGCTGAAGGCAGTCTGGGTGGGGATGCCGCCCGGCGAGGCTCTGAAAAAGTCCTGGACTTCCTGGCCGGCCTTGCCGGCATTGATGTCCCAGGCCTCGATGGCCCGGCCCAGCGTACCGCTGTGCACGTTGCCGGCACCCAGGTTCAGCAGGCCGGCTCGCGCCAGTTCGCCCAGGATCCCCAGGATGCCGCCTGCCCGGTGCACATCCTCGATGTGGTATTTGTCGGTCGCGGGCGCCACCTTGCACAGGCAGGGCACGCGGCGCGAGATCCGGTCGATATCGGACATGGTGAAGTCGACGCCCGCCTCCTGGGCCGCGGCCAGCAGGTGAAGCACCGTGTTGGTCGACCCGCCCATGGAAACATCCAGCGTCATGGCGTTTTCAAAGGCTTCGTAGGTGGCGATGCTGCGAGGCAGGACAGACGTGTCGTCCTGCTCGTAATAGCGCTTGCACAAGTCGACGATGAGATGGCCCGCCTGCTCGAAAAGGCCCTTGCGGCGCGCATGCGTGGCAACGATTGTGCCATTGCCCGGCAGGGACAGGCCCAGCGCCTCGGTCAGGCAGTTCATGGAGTTGGCCGTGAACATGCCTGAACACGAACCGCAGGTGGGACAGGCACTGCGCTCGACCTGGGCAACTTCTTCATCCGAGATCGCGCTGTCGGCCGCCTTCACCATGGCATCGACCAGATCCAGCTTCATGAGGATTTTCTTGCTGGATGGATCAATGACCTTGCCGGCCTCCATCGGGCCGCCCGAGACGAACACCACGGGGATGTTGAGGCGCATGGCGGCCATCAGCATGCCCGGGGTGATCTTGTCGCAGTTGGAGATGCAGACCATGGCATCGGCGCAATGCGCGTTGACCATGTATTCCACCGAATCCGCGATCAGCTCGCGCGAAGGCAAGGAATAAAGCATGCCGCCATGCCCCATGGCGATTCCGTCATCCACGGCGATCGTATTGAACTCCTTGGCGACACCGCCCGCGGCCTCGATCTGCCGCGCCACCAATTGGCCCATGTCCTTCAGATGCACATGCCCCGGGACGAACTGCGTGAACGAGTTCACCACGGCAATGATGGGCTTGTTGAAATCGGCGTCTTTCATGCCGGTGGCGCGCCAAAGGGCGCGCGCGCCAGCCATGTTGCGACCATGGGTCGACGTGCGGGAACGGTATTGCGGCATCTGGATTCTCGAATGACATGGAGGAAAAACAACGCTCAATGATACCAAGGATCATCCGCTCGCCATGAAAACGACAAGGGCATGGCCCGAAAGCCATGCCCCATGTTTCTTTGTGGAAAGGTTCCCGCCCCCGCGATGCAGGCACCCTGCAGAAAGGATCAGCCCTTGAGGCAATTGCTCATGAAGGCCTTGCGCTCGTCGCCCTTCAGCTTCTTGCTGCTGGCCTGCGCGTTGCAATCCTTCATGCGCTGCTGCTGCGGCGTCAGCGCCTTGCCCGAGGCCGGACCCTCACCCTTGAGGCAATTGCTCATGAAGGCCTTGCGCTCTTCTCCTGTCTTGCCCTTTGCCTCATTGTTACAAGTCGCCATGCGCTGTTGCTGCGGTGTCATGGACTTTTTGGCCGGCGGCGTGCCCTGGCCCGCCCTGGGCATCGGAGCCTGCTGCGCGGCCGGGGGTTGGGCCGCCGGAGCCTGTGGCGTGGACGTCTGCGCTACGACAGGCAGGGCCACCGCCCCGCCCAGCAGGCCGGCGAAGACCAAAGCCCGCATCGAAAGTTTTTGCATAAGACACCTCCGGATGATCTGCCCCGGTATTGGGGGTGCGCTTATCATGCGACTGACCCGTTGCAAACACAATACCCAAAAGGGGGAAAGTCGCTACAACAATGGGGCGATATGCAACAAGAATTAAACGGGAGGATTCCATGGAGCAGGCACGCGAAATATACTGAACTCCGTATCATCCGGAGTCTTGCCATGAAACGGCACATCAGCACATTCCTCATGGCGGCAGCCCTTGCCGCCGCTTTTATTTCGAACGCATCTGCCGAAGGGCTGCGCTGGAGCGGATCGGGCCGCAACTCCGGCAGCGGCTGGGAAACCGACGGACGCGGCGGCTATCGGGGCACCGGCGACAATTTCGGCAAAGGTTGGGAATCCGACGGCAAAAACGGATTTCGTGGAACCGGGGATAACTTCGGGAAGGGCTGGGAGTCCGACGGAAAGGACGGCTACCGGGGTACCGGTGACAACTTTGGCCGGGGCTGGGAATCCGATGGCAAGAACGGGTATCGAGGCACCGGCGACAACTTCGGCCGTGGATGGCAAGCCGACGACAAAGGCGGCTACCGCGGCACCGGCGACAACTCCGGTCGCAGATGGAAACCCAGATAGGCCAGGCTCCGGACTCACGCTCGCCGTTCGGCCCGCGGCAGTGCCGCCCCCAGGAAGTCCGCCGCAGGCACGGGCCGGCCGAGCAAGTAGCCCTGCAGCGAATCGCAGCCCAGCTCGGTCAGGAGGCTCTGCTGCATGACCGTTTCGACGCCTTCCGCCACAATGTTCAGGTTCAGTGATCGACCCAATGCAATGATGGCGGAGACAATGGCCTCGTCCTCCGTGTCACGCACCAGCTCGCGCACAAAGCCGCGATCGATCTTCAGTTCGCTGGCCGGAAAACGCTTCAAATAGAGCAGGCTCGAATAGCCGGTGCCGAAATCGTCGATCGCAATCTTCACGCCCATTTCATCGAGTCGCCGCAAGATGTCCATGCTCTCGCCCACATCGCGCATGGCGATCGACTCGGTGATTTCCAGCGTCAGGCTTCCTGCGGGCAACTGATGCCGCTCCAGCACACGCCTGACGGTCTCGATCAGCTCTGAATGGTTGAACTGGACCGCCGACAGATTGACCGCCATCGTCCAATCGGCCCCCTCTGCCGTATCGCGCCATGCCTTGAGCTGACGGCATGCCTCGTCGAGCACCCAGTTATCGATGGCGACGATCAAGCCCGTCTTCTCCGCGACGGCGATGAACTGATCGGGAGGAATCATGCCGCGAACAGGATGTTGCCAGCGCACCAAGGCTTCCGCCCCGACCGCCGGGCCGTCGGGATCATCGAACTTGGGCTGATAGTGCAGGACCAGCTCGCCGCGCTCGACCGCAAAGCGCAGGTCATTCACCAATTGCAGATAATCATCCGCGTTGACGGCCATGGATGCATCGAAAAATGAATAGCCGTTGCGGCCGGATTCTTTTCGGTGGTACATCGCCGCGTCGGCATTGGTCAACAGCGTATGGGAGTCGTCGCCGTCCATCGGATAGACTGCAATGCCTATGCTCACGGAAAGCCGGAGGTCGAAGCCCTGGATCGTGAAAGGATCGGCGATGGCCGTCACGATGCGCGCGGCCAAGGTTGCGATCTCCTCGGGCTCGCCGGTGACGGCGAATACGACGAACTCGTCACCGCCCAATCGGGCGACCGTATCCTCCGGACGAATGCAGGCCGCCATCCTCTGGGCGACTGCGATCAGCAGCAGATCCCCAACGCGATGCCCGTGCGCGTCATTGATGGCCTTGAATCCATCCAGATCCATGAACAACACGGAAAAGCTCGCTTTGGTACGCATGGCGCTTTGCCGGGCCTGTTCGATGCGGTCCTCCAACAGCGCCCGGTTCGGCAGTCCGGTCAAGGGGTCGTGCAAGGCCATGTGCCGCAGCTTGCGGTTTGCTTCGCTCAGGGATTCGCTCAGGGCGTAGGCATGCGACTCATGCCGACGGTCCAGCACTGAAATGATCAACGCAATCGCCAACACGCCCACCGTCACGAGCGTCACCAACACTGAGAGCCAGTGGGCGTCCACGCCAAAACGGGCCGCGCCGCAGATGCTTCCCAACGGAAATTGCGCAGCCGCCATGCCCGTATAGTGCATGCCGGCAATGGCGCAGCCCATGATGACCGCCGCCCCGCTGCGCAACACGAGCACGTGAGATGAACGCTGCTGCAAACGGAACGCAATCCAGAGCGCGGCACCGGAAGAGGCCACCGCAATCGCGATGGACAGCACGAAGAGCACCGGATCATAGACGATGCCCGGCGTCATGCGCAGGGCCGCCATGCCCGAATAATGCATCGCTGCCACCCCGGCCCCCATGGCCAGCGCGCCAACGCCGAGCCGGACCCAGGTCAATTCTTTGCGACCGGCGACCCACAAGGCGATGGCCGCCGACGCAATGGCGACAAGAAGGGACAAGAGCGTGATCCAGGGGTCATAGCCCAGATCGATGGGCAGGCTGAACGCGAGCATGCCGATGAAGTGCATGGACCAGATGCCCAGGCCCATGGCAAACGCCCCTCCCAGCCACCACCCCAAGGCTGTACGGCGGCTGCGGGCCGCGCCGATGCGACGGGCCATGTCGAGCGCCGTGTATGAGGCCAGCATGGCCACCAGCATTGAAAGGAGAACAAGAATGTCGCTGTAGCTGCTTTCCAACAATTGTGCCCAACTCCTACCAGGATATGCGCAGGCTCACGCTGGCCGAGGTTTCGCCCCACCGGCTTGCGGTTTCGCGCATGATATCGGCCGAAAATGCCATCCGTTTGTCCAACTGTGCCGAGAGCCCCGCGCCGACGCCCACCCGGGTTCGACCTGCAGCCACACCTTCGACCCGAAAAGGCGCGCCCAACAACCTGCCATCGAACGAGGGCGTGACGTCGAGCATCTCGTGGGCCACCCTGGCCCGCAAAGCCATGCGTGCATCGGTCTTGCCGACCCGGAACGGCACACCTGCCGACACGCCTGCGGAAGCGCGAAGCGAACGCAGCGTCCCGGCAGACACATCCAGCGCGGCAACACCCGAGCCGTGATCGGAAGCCGACCCGTGCCGGTCGACCAAATAATCCAGGCCCAGCCAAGTGGAGACATGAGCACTGTCACGGTCACCGAACCTCAAGCCGGTTTCACCGGACAACGATATGCTCTGCGTGGCAAATTCCGCCCTATACCGCGTGTTGATATCACCCAGGGCCAGGTCGCGACGCGACGAGATTTCGCCCACACCCAGGCCTGCTGTCCCTTTGGCATACCAAGCGCCGCGCTCGTGCAGTCCGTAGGCCTTGATCTGCCAGCTGTTTGTGCGGCCGCCGCCCATCGAGTCCAAAACGTCCTGCCGGCCACTGGCGTAGCCGAATGCAAGGCCGGTCGTGGTCCGGTCCGACAGTCGGCGCTGCACCCCCGCCAGGAAGCCGTCCATGGACTGGTTCACGCCGTACCCCGGCTCGCCCCCGGAAAGCCGGCTGCCGCTGTGCAACAGTTGCGCCCATGCCACCCCCTCGCCCGCAAGAGGCGCGGACGACGCAGACGAGGTCCAGCCTCTCCAGCCAGAAAATGCCGCAGAATCGGTCAGGCGCTGTGAAAGCGCAGAGCTTACCTCGAAACCCGCACCCAGCATCTGAGCATGGCTGACACCGGCGACCTGATCCATTGCCTTGGCCAGGCCTGTCGCCCCCACCGGCGCCAGGGCGTCGAACAAAGACTTGCGCTCGCCCGCGGCGCGCACCCCGGCGGACGGCCGCAACCCGTCCAGTACATGCCCGACTTGAGCGCGGTTGCCATTGGACACCACCCCCAGACCATCCAACTGAGAATAGTAGGCGGGCGTTGCATAAAGCGTCACGGAGTTTGCGCCATACACGGTATCGAAACGCGAACCGGCCATGAGCCCCTCGGCAGGCTGCACCAGGCTATCGAAGCTGCCGTACACACCCGCGTCAGCCTGGATCACGGAGAACCCATGCCCCAAAGCGGGCGTGTAGCGATTGGTGGCACTGCCCGTCATGCCTCGCAGGACCGGTACGATGGATCCGGCGGCCATGTAGCTGCCCGTGTTGCCCAAGGCCAGCAAACGCGAATAATTGCCCGCGCCGTTGCCGGTGCCCAGCCCATCGATATCCAGCGCCAACGTGCTGCCGGTCATTTGCGTGACCGGGCCGAACACCGTCAAGGTACCCGGCGAATTCCCCGGGTACACCGTGCCGGCCACGTTCAACGGCCCGTACACCCGGCCTGAACCACGCAGTACGCTGCCAGCCCCGATATCCAGCGCCCCCTCCCACCCCGAGTTCAGATGCACCTGACCGACCAAACGGAAGGGGCGCCCCGCGAAACGCAGGCTTCCCGAGCCGGAAATGGTCCCCGTGTAGGGGATATCGCTGTCGCCGGTACCGATGACACCGCCACCCGCTTCCAGCGTAAGCGGGCGACGGAAGACGCCCGAGGCGTCAAGCCCGAAGCCCGGCAGCAGACTCAAGCGCCCCGCGTCGAACCGAAGGCCCGTACCGGCGGCTCCAAGCTGGCCATCGCGTTGCGCAATGACTTCGGCGGATGCGATGAAAGTGCCTCCACCGTACGTATTATCAGTGCTGAAACGATAGCTGCCGCCACCCGTCACGGTCAGCCCGCCCACGCCGCCGATCGCCTGGCTGCCCTGCACCAAGGGCAAGCCGCCCGTATGAAACGCGCCACCCCCCTGCCCCAATGCAATGGGCCGGTTCATGACGAAAGCGGCGGCAAACCCCAAGGTGCCGCCATTGAAACGCAGGCCCGTGCCAGCCTCCCCCAGGTTCTCATTGGCGCCCACGAGAACCAGCCCTCCGTCCAGGTCGGTCCCGCCGCTGTAGCCTGCCGCCTTGCCTCGCAGGTCGAGCAGACCCTGCCCGACCTTGACCAGAGGTCGCGAAAACGTCACGCCACCCAGCGTCTCGCCATCGGTCAACTGGTCATTGCCCGGCGCGCTGCTATTGCCGGCCTTGCCGAACACAAGACGCAGGGCCTCGGGAAAATACGTCGTGGTGTCGGTCAGCGCAAACGCGCCGCGCCCAAGCGTGTAGGCCAGCAGCACATCGTCCTCGGGCGAGTAATCAAGGCCAAAGACCGGGGCGTTGGGAATTCTGCCCAGCCGCGTATCCCAGACAAATGCAGCCGCATCCGCCGGGCCTCGCAAGGTGTACAACCAGTTTCCGCCCGCCACATTGTGCGTGCCCGCCGCCACCAGGGCCGACACCCCGTTTCCGAAGATGTGATCCAGACCCCGGCGCTCAAAGAAACCTGCCGGCAGATTACCGCTGATATCGGCGAAGCCGAAGCCTCCGGCACCGTCGGCCGAAGCCCTATGGATGGCGGCGCCATCGCTGAAATAGAGACGGTCGACGCCGCGATCGCGATCGAACAGCGCCGCCTGAATACCCGTGCCGGTGTAGATGTTCTGGGGCGCGACAGCATCGACATTGGGCGTGTAATACAAGCTGCCCGGCGCGGTCAAATCACTTTCATACCCGGTTCCGCCCAGCAGGGCATTGGCATTGCCACGGGCGCCATAGGCAAGCGAAATGAAACCCAGAGAGGTGGACTGAACATCGGTGAGCTTGCGCATGTCAATGAGAAGCCCCTCGCCGTCGCCCTCGGTCATGGGATCATGGCCCACATACAAATCGTAAGCCCCCACCGCCAGGCGCGTGGGATCGACGGCATTGAGCGCAAACGCCGGGTAGAAGGACATGGGTTCGAGCCCCGGCCTCGTCAGTGCCTCATAGGCCTGCTGTTTGGTCACCGGGCTGCGCGGCCGGGGCGGCTTCAATGCCCCGCTGCCCTCACCGAATTCACGGAACTCGCCATTGACCTTGGTGCCGAACAGCAAGTTCGTCCTTGCTACCGGCCGGCCATATGCATCGAGTCGATAGCGCATCGAGCCGCCCAGAAACTGTGAGCTGACGTAGGCGCCGGCATAGCGCTGCCCGTCGACCCACCAATTGGCGTTCACGGCGGCAATGCCACCGTCACCGCCCGACGCCACCGCATGCGTGGGATTGCCAGCCGCCATCTGAATGGTTGCGCCGTTGTCCTGCATGGCGGTCACCACCGTGTGGCTCAACGGATTCCAGCGGGCGTGATGGACTTCGCCCACCTGCAGGTTGCCGTTGAGCGAATGCCACACCCCTTGCCGGCTTTTCGGGTCGGTGCGCACATAAATGCCGCCATCGTCGGTCTGCAGCAGTCGCCCATAGGAGTCGATCATCAGCGAGCGGGAGTCTGCATGCGGCCCAGATCCGTTGCCGGTGTAGGCATCGGTGATGGCCTCCCAAACCGTCTCGCCCGTCATCGGGTCGTAGCGGCCTCGGAAAATGCGCCCGCTGTAGCTTCCGGCCCCCACCGAATTGCCGCTGCCAGTGCCGATCAATTCGTTGGGACCCTGCGAATCGCCACTGATATACACCACGGTGGAATCGTTGGGGTCCACCAGAAGGGCACCATGAAGATTGAACTGGCCTGCGCTGTAGACCCCCCAGAACACGGGATCCTTTCCGGGCACGTGTTCTACAGAGCCGGGCTGATTCATGCTGGTCCACGCCTGCCCGCCATCCTGGCTGCGGTATACCGTGACCCGGGGGTTTTCGCTGATGAGGCCGGCAGCGGTCTTGATGGGGTCGATGACACTGGCAACGACGGTGCCGTCATTGGCTACCGACAACATGATGTCGTGCGTGATGCGGCCGTCGGCGCTGCCGGATGTGGCCACGGGCAGGCTCGACAGATGCGTCCAGGTCAGCCCCCCGTCAGTGCTGCGGTACACCCCTTTCGGATCGCCAGGCAGCACCACCGCGGCGTAAAAAACCGAAGGGTTGCGCGGATCGCGAGCCAGGCTGGCGATATTTCCGTTGGGCAAACCCGTGCTGTGGTTGCTGAAAGTCGCCCCGCCATCGGTGCTGCGCCAGACGCCCGGCTCGTTGGCGGAGCTCTTGATCCCCACCACCATCGTGGTGCCGTCCACATAAAGCCGCTGCACGCTCTTGCCCAGCAAGGCATTACTGCCCGGCGCCGTCCAGGCTCCGGTCACCGTATTCAACTGGATGACCCCGGTCTGGGCGCCACCAATGGTCATCATCGAGCTGCTCTTGCCAAACCCGATCCACAGCTTTGTCGGATCGCTTGCATCGAACGCCATCGCCCCCACCGACAGCGATGCCAGATTGTCGCCCAGGGGCGTCCAGTTCAAGCCGCCGTCGTTGGAGCGCCAGACGCCGCCGTTGACGGTGCCGGCAAACAGGACATCGGGGTCGGTAGGCGACTGCAGGACAACATTCGTGGCGCCCGAAACGGGGTTGTTGCCTATGCCGACCACATTGGTGGAAGGCTGCGGAAACGAGGTCATGATCGTGGGCGACGGGCCTACCTGCACCCAGTTGGCGGCGGCGGCAAGCTTCCAGGGCACGAGCATCAGGCCTGACACGCAAATACCGGCGGCAACCCGGGCTACGGATTTCAAAAAGGCAAACTCGCGGTCAAGGTAGGCGCCGTACACGATGAAACATCCGAAGCAGTCTGAGGATGGAAACCAAAGCTTTCAAGCATATCATTTTGTTTCCGTCGAAAAGACCGCTACATCACACTACAAGGAAGTCCCCCGGCCGCATGCCCCGCCGCGTCAAGCGCGGGCTCTGAACGCCCTGCGCCCCAGGCAATCCGCACACGTAAACAGCAGTGTTAACATCGATCGGGCCGTCGGCACGCCGACCGGCTTCGCCAGCAATCATCCAGTCGGAGCGCCGCTTTGAAATACCGCAAACTTGGCCACACGGATCTCGAGGTCAGCCTGATCGGCCTGGGAACCATGACCTGGGGCGAACAGAACACCGAATCCGAGGCCCATGCGCAGATCGATTACGCCTTGTCGCGCGGGGTAAACCTGGTGGATGCCGCCGAAATGTATCCGGTGCCCCCAAGGCCCGAAACACAAGGCCGCACCGAAACCTATATCGGCACCTGGCTGGCCAGAACGGGGCGACGCAAAGACATCGTGCTGACCAGCAAGGTCGTGGGTCCCGCCACCGATCCGAAGCGCCCCGGCCATATTCGCAGCGGCCAGACGCATCTGGACCGCAAGAACATGACCGAAGCACTGGACGCCAGCCTGAAGCGCCTGCAAACCGAGTATCTGGATCTTTACCAGCTGCACTGGCCGGATCGCACCACGACGACATTCGGACGTCCCGGCTACCCTTGGAAAGACGACGCCTACACCGTGCCCATCGAGGAAACCCTGGAGGTGCTGCACGACTTCGTCAAAGCCGGCAAGGTGCGCCATATCGGGGTCTCCAACGAAACCCCCTGGGGCGTGGCGCAATATCTGAAGTTTGCCGAAACGCGAAACCTGCCCCGCATCGCATCCATCCAAAACCCGTACAGCCTGTTGAACCGCAGCTACGAGAACGGCCTGTCGGAATTCAGCCACCTGGAGGGCGTGGGGCTGCTGGCGTACTCGCCCCTGGGCATGGGGGTGCTGACCGGCAAATACCTGAATGGCGCACGCCCGGAGGGCGCCCGCATGACGCTGTTCACGCGTTTTGACCGCTACATGAAACCCCAAGCCGAACGTGCCACGGCCGAATATGTGCAGTTGGCGCACGATTCGGGGATGTCGCCCGCCACCATGGCGCTGGCGTTTGTGAACCAACAGCCTTTTGTCATCAGCAACCTGATGGGCGCAACCCGTCTTGAACAATTGAAGGAAAACATCGACAGCGTCGAGGTGACGCTGCCAGAAGACGTGATGAATGCCATCCAGGCCATTCATCTGCGCTATCCGAACCCCTCGCCCTGATTGATGGGACGCATAAAAATCTATGGTCAGCCCGATTTTTGCAAGGCAGGTTGGTGAGGAGTAAAGTGGGTTTGCTTAAATCTATCCGGAGTCGATATGGGGGGCTGTATCCCCGCTCCTTGATGAGAGCCGCGCCTG